>JAEEGJ010012567.1_pt1 | contig 20889 bp, 17 predicted proteins | sample 8958761 | NCBI WGS metagenome assembly JAEEGJ01 (sample SAMN16246546, study PRJNA631951) | gut metagenome | biome: gut microbiome; feature: rumen; material: RS-attached | host: Bos | place: Iran: Karaj | collected 2018-10
GTACTTCAGGGGGATGGGATCGATGTCGTGTCCGTACCAGCGAAAGGTCATTTTCATGGCGGTTCCTCCTTATCCTAGCATCGCTTTGAGCTGTTTGTAGTAGACGGCTTCTTCCTTTTCACCGTATTGCCCGGCCAGGAACAGGGGCAGGATTTCCTCCCGGAAGCGCTTCCAGGACGCCTCCTCGTCCCCCGGCATGATTGGGTAAAACAGCGCGCCGGCCTCGTGGGCACAGATGCCGTCGCTGTCCGTGTCGCCCAGCATCAGGGCGCGGATCTCGCCGCTGCACTGTGCCTTTGCCTTCAGCAGCTGGGCGGTCTTGCTTCCGTCCTCCTGGCTCATGAGAAGGTCTACGCAGGGGGTCAGGCCGCCGGCCGCCCAGTCCTTTTCCAGGCCTGCCCTGGCTGCGGAGGAGACCACGGCCACAGCGGCGGTCCGGTGCGCTTCCGCCAGCGCCTCCCGTACGCCGGGATAGGGCATCAACCCTTCGCACGCGCGGGTGAACAGTTCGTCCGCCCGGTCGGACCAGGCAAGCACCCGCTCCAGCTCCGCCGACGGATGCTGACGGATCCAGGCCGTCAGCGTGGCCGGGGAGTACTTCGTTTCACCCTCCACGTAAGCCCGCAGGTCGGTCAGTTCCGGCAGCCACGCCGCGCCCGGATATTCCTTTTCCAGCCGTTCAAAGGCTTCCAGCAGGCCGGGAAAACGATTGATGCCCCGCAGGGACGAGAACAGGTTGACCGCCTTCTCGATTTCGGTAAACCGTTCCGCCGCCTCCGCGGGCATGGGCCAGATCTCCAGCGTCGCGGGGATAAAGGCGTCCAGGTGCTTGATGTTCATGCTGTCAAAAGCGGTTCCGTCGGAATCGACGCCAATCAGGAAACGGGATGGGAGCATGGTCAGGCTTCCTCCTTCTATGGTGTCATCGTTTTCTCCGACCTTAATGTACAGGATTTGTTCCGGGCAGCGTTAGAAAAAAATCCGCCGAATTAGAAAAGGAAGCAGGTCCGCGTTCAGGACCTGCTTCCCGGGTTTTCCGGCTCCGTCTAGATCGTGTGCCGTTTCCGGAAGGAACTGGGCGTTTCCCCGAACTCCTTTTTGAACAGCTTCACAAAATAGTTGGGATCGGCGATGCCCACCGCCATACTGACGTCCCCCACCGCCATGCTGCCTGTCATCAGCAGGTTGGCCGCATTTTTCATGCGGACCTTCGTCAGGTAGGCGTTCGGCGTCGTGCCGGTCTCCTTTTTAAAGGATGCGATCAGGTGATCGGCGGAAACGCTGAACTCCGCGGACAGGTTTTCGACGCTGACCTCGTTTTTGTATTCGTGTTCCAGGTAATACAGTGTGTTCTGCACCAGCGCGCTGTACCGGTTCTCCCGGGCGTCCCGCACTGCCTTGCATACGCTGCGGATCAGATGCTCCTTGGCCAGCAGGATGCTCTGTTCGTCCCGGGCAGCCGCCACCTCTTCCGCGTTGCGGGAGGTAATCTGGTCGATCACCAGGGCGGGAATACCGGCTTCGGTGGCGGCGTGCCGCACCGTGGTGCGCAGAATCGCGGCCCCGACGCGCTCCCTTTCCACGGTCGGCGCACGGCTTTTGATATAGGTAACGTCCTGCTCCACGATGTGCAGATAATGAATGGCGGACCGGGCATCCCCCTGCCGGATCATGTCAACCATCTGGCGCTCGTTGGCATACCGGCGTTCGATCAGCGTATTGTGGTTGGCCCGCAGGAGCGCTTCCCCCTCCGCCGGGTCCGCGGTCCCCGATCGGCTGTCGATCCGGCGGATCTGTTTGTCCGGTTCCCCGGGATACACCGCGTGGATCAGTGCGGTCACGATGTTCTGGGCTTTCAGGTCGCTCATGGAGGGATAGGTACCGCAGTAATCCGCCAGCTGTGTCGCGTCCAGGCTGTCCAGCCCGTACTGGCGGATCACGGCGGCAGCGCCGGATTCGGTCAGGTGTTCCGGGCAGAACGGACCGAAAATGTAGGGAACGCCCCGCACGGAAAACAGCAGGAAATGCAGCAGGAACACGTCGCAGATCACGAAGCAGATCCGCTCGCTCAGCGTCTCCCGGGCGATGCTCAGTACCTTTTCGTCCAGGTAATACTGCACGCGGTGCAGCCGGTTGGCCCGGCAGAAGGCTTCCGCCTGGGCGCGGGTGCGGAGCTCGGTCAGGCGGGCGTTGTACAGCCGGGTAATGATGTCCGCCGCGGTGCGGTAGCGGATCTCGAATGCCGCGTCCTCGGTATATTCCATATTGTCCTCCCTGTCGTTTCCGGTTCCTTTGAAATCATTTTACAACAAATTTTTGCCGGTTCAAAGGGCACCGGCATATTTTTTTGCTATTTTCATCGATTTTTTTCTAACCTGGCTCCGGAACGTTTTGTTATCCTTTTTTCAGAAACTGAACAAAGGGGGATGAACAGATGCTCCGTCAGCCGCTTCCCGACAACTGGCAGTTCGCCCGGCTCTCCGATGGCGATCTGGATCAGCTTTCCCTGAAAGATACAGCGGCCGCCTGCTTCGAAAGCGTCTCCCTGCCCCATACGCTTGCCCTGGAAGGCCGGCCCTGGAAGGGAAACGCCGTCTATCGCCGCTGCGTGCAGACCGGTGAGGGATGGCGGAACGTTTTTCTGGAATTTGAGGCGGTGGATCAGTGCTGCCGCGTGCTGATTGACGGCACGGATGTCGGCTCCCACCGGGGCGGATACTCCCGTTTCCGGGTTCAGGTTCCGGCGGAAGCGCTGAAAAAGCCCGCTTTTGTCGTGGACGTGTTCGTCTCCGATACGGTCAGTGAACATGTCAGCCCGCATTTCGGCGATTTCACGGTGTACGGCGGCATTCCCCGCCCCGTGAGCCTGCTCGTCTGCGGCGACACCCATTTTGATTATCTGTATTTCGGTACCGACGGCCTGATCCTGCATACGGATGTGGACGAATCAGGCGCCGGCATTCTGACTGCGGAACCGCACGTCGTCAACGCCTCCGGCGCCATGCTGGCGCTCACGGTAAGGGACGGCGCGGGCTGCGTAGCCGCGTCCGCGGTCACGCCGGCGGACGAACCGGTCCGGTTGTCCGTTCCCCACGTCAGGCTGTGGGACGGGCGCAGGGATCCGGCGCTCTGCACGGTGGAAGCCGTCCTCACCGTGGACGGGCAGGAGGCAGACCGCGTGGAACTGACGACCGGTTTCCGCCGGATTGAAGCCGACGGCAGCGGCCTCCGGCTCAATGGCAGCCCGTGCTTTCTTCGCGGCGTCGCCAGACACCAGGACCGGGCGGAAGCCCTGACCGCCGCTACCGCCGCGCAGATCGCGGAGGACTTTGACCTGATTGACGGAATCGGCGCCAACGCCGTACGCCTCAGCCATTACCAGCATCCGCAGGCCGCCTATGACGAGTGCGACCGCCGGGGCATCCTCTGCTGGGCCGAAATCCCCATGCTGAAGATGACCGAAGACGAAGCCCTGCAGGAGAACGCCCTGCAGCAGCTGACGGAGCTGATTCTGCAGAATATCCACCATCCTTCCGTCTGGTGCTGGGGCATCCAGAATGAAATCGCCATGTTCCGGGACGCGCCTTTCATGCATGACCGGTGCCGGGAGCTGAACGCCCTGGCAAAACGCCTGGATCCCGGCCGGCTCACCGCGTGCGCCAACCTCTACCCCGTTCCCCCGGAAAGCGGGCTCAACGGGATCACCGATATCGTCGGATACAACTACTACTTCGGCTGGTATTACGGGGAATTCTCCGATTACGGAAAGTATCTGGACGCGTTCCATGCGGCCCGGCCCGGCGTCACCGTCGGCATCAGTGAATACGGCGCCGATGCGAACCTGAGGCTGCACAGCGCGGACCCGAAGGTGAAGGACTATTCCGAGGAGTATCAGGCGCTGTACCACGAATCCGTCTATCCCTGGCTGAAAGCCCGGCCCTGGATGTGGGGCAGCTTCGTCTGGAACATGTTCGATTTCTCCAGCGACCGCCGTGACGAGGGCGGCACGAAGGGGATCAACGCAAAGGGGCTGGTCACCTGGGACCGGAAAACCCGGAAGGACGCGTATTACTACTACAAGGCCCAGTGGTCGTCCGAACCGTTCCTGCACATCTGCGGCAAACGCTACGCGGTGCGGGCGGGCGATACGGCCGCCGTGAAGATCTATACCGGCTGCCCGGAGGCGGAGCTGACCGTGAACGGGCAGTCCGTGGGAACGCGGCGGAACAGCGGGAACGGCGTCATCCTCTTTGAGAATGTGCCGCTGCGCATGGGTAAGAACACCCTCACTGCGGCTTGCGGGGACGTCCGGGACGAAGCGGAGCTGACCCGGGCGGACGCGGAGCCGGAGGAATACCGCCTGCCGGACGACGGGCAGGGCGGAAACGTGCTCAACTGGTTCCTGCAGGGAGAGCAGAAAGCGGACTGCTTCTCCATTCTCAATACCGCCCAGCAGGTGATGGAGAACCCGGCCGCGCGGAATGTGATCCGGGAGGCCCTTCCGGAACTCTTCGGGATTCTGGAGGCGGGTACGGTCATTCCCATGGGCCTCACCATGAAAAGTATTTTGAGCCGGAACATGAAAGATCCGGAGCAAATACAGCGGATCAACAAGGCATTGCAGGAGATTCGCCTGGAAGAAACATCAGACAGGAGGGAATGAGATGGCATCAAACAAAGAGGTGCTGCTGGAAGTCCACGACATGGTCAAGAACTTCGGCGTCACCGTCGCGCTGAACCACGTGGACTTCGTGGTCAAGCGTGGGGAGATCCGGGGCCTGATCGGCGAGAACGGCAGCGGCAAGTCCACGGTGTCCTCCATCATCAGCGGCATGCAGAAGCCAACCAGCGGCTCCATGACCTACAAGGGTCAGCCCTGGACGCCTTCGTCCACGCTGGAGGCGCAGGGAAAAGGCATCTGCATGATCGTGCAGGAGGCCGGCACCATCCAGGGCATTCCGGTGGCGGACAACATCTTCCTCGGGCATGAGAAGATGTTCATGCGCGGGCCGATTGTCAACCACGGCAAAATGGTCCGGGAAGCGCAGGAACTGCTGGACCGGCTCGGCATCGACATCGACGCCTCGGAGCGCACCGAGCGCCTGAGCATGCAGCAGTGCAAGCTGGTGGAAATCGCCAAGGGCATGTACTGGGATCCCGAGATCTTCATCGTGGATGAAACCACCACCGCCCTGTCCCAGTCCGGGCGTACCCTGCTCTACCGGCTGATGCACGAGCTGCGGGACAACGGAAAGGCCGTACTGTTCATCAGCCACGACCTGGAGGAACTCATCGAGCAGTGCGATGCCGTGACCGTCCTGCGCGACGGCAAAATCATCGGCTCCCTGGACAAGGATGAGTTTGACCCCGACGTCATGAAAAAGATGATGGTCGGCCGGGAAATCAAAGGCGGCTACTACCGCAGCGATTACGACGGATATTCCGACGAAGTGGTGCTGAAGGCCGACTGCATCACCACCCGGCATGACCTCATGTGTTTCGATCTCGAACTCCACAAGGGCGAGATCCTGGGCATCGGCGGTCTGTCCGAGTGCGGCATGCATACCGTAGGCAAGGCGCTTTTCGGCGCGGAGAAAATCCTGGACGGACAGGTGACGGTCGGGCCGGACAAGGTTGTCGTGAAGGATCCGGAAACCGCCATCCGCCACAACATCGGCTATACCAGCAAGGACCGCGACCGGGAGTCCGTCGGCCTGGCCGGTTCCATCCATGAGAATATCGCTTCCACCGGCTATATCGCCAACCGCCTGTTCGGACCGGTGATTTCCTTCCGCAAGGAAAAGAAATATGTGGCGAAACAGGTCAAAGACCTGAGCCTAAAATGCGCCTCCCCGTATCATAACGTGAATACCCTCTCCGGCGGCAACAAGCAGAAGGTGGTATTCGGCAAGTGGATCGGCGCGGATTCCCGGATTCTGATCCTGGACTGCCCCACCCGCGGCATCGACATCGGCGTCAAGGCCGCCATGTACCAGCTGATTTACAGGTTCAAGCAGGAAGGCCGTTCCATCCTGCTGATCAGCGAGGAGCTGCAGGAACTCATCGGTATGAGCGACCGCATTCTCATCATGAAGGACGGCAAGGTCGTCCATGAAGTGATGCGGACGGACAACCCCACCGAAAACGACCTGATCGAGCACATGATTTGAGAGGGGGCGAGGATAATGAAAGAAAAGCTGAGCAGAATCGTTGAAAACCGTTGGTTCAACCGTCTTCTGACCCCTGCGATCCTCGTGCTTGTGGCGCTGTTTTTCACCATTGCCACCGGCGGCCGGTTCGCGGCGCCCCGGAATCTCCAGCTGATGCTCGACCAGGCGCTGATCGTGGCCACTGTGGCCACCGGTGCGGTGTTCATCTTCGCCACCGGCAACGTGAACATCTCCATGGGCGCCGCTACCGCGCTCATCGCCACCATCGCCGCCAAGGCCTATGTGGCGACCCAGTCCCTTCCGCTGATGTTCGCGATCGCCATCGTTTCCGGCGCGGCCGTCCTGGCCGTCACCGCGCTGCTGTCCACCGCGCTCAAGGTACGCGTCCTGTACATCACCGTGGTCATGATGACCCTCCTTTCATCCCTGCAGAAAGGCATCCTGGGATCCTCCACGGTGTCGCTGCCCTACGCGGTATACAGCGGCATGAAGAACGCGGGCCTGCCCTATATCATCTTCGGCGTGTTCTTCGTCATCTGCCTGGTGCTGTTCCACTTCACGGGCTTCGGCCGCAAGCTGCGCTACATCGGCGTCAATGAAACCTGCGCGGAGCTCACCGGCTTCAAAAAGAGCCGTTACCTGTTCTGGGGCTTCGTGGTTGCCGGCGTCGGCGTGGGGCTGGGCGCGATCCTGACCGTCATCCGCGCAGGCTCCATCTCCACCGATACCGCCGCGTCCCTGAACATGGACTGCATGCTGGCCATCGTCCTGGGCGGCATGAGCGCCTTCGGCGGCAGCCGCAGCTACACCTGGAGCGCCATCCTGGGCGCCATCCTGGTCACGGTGCTCAATACCGGCCTGCAGATGCTGGGCGTCTCCAGCACCATCATCCAGGCCATCCGCGGCGCGATCTTCATCGTGCTGCTGGTGCTCAGCCAGAAGCGGCCCAAGGGCCTGCCTTCCCGGGACGGCTGATCAGACCGTTTGTTAAACCTTCCAGGGTTCCCATAATTCCAACAACCGCAACACAACAAAGGAGGAAAACAAAAATGAAAACCTTCAGACGCATCCTGGTTTCCCTGCTCCTGGCCGTGTGCCTGCTGGGCACCTGCCTCACCGCCTCTGCCGACACCCCCTCCTATCCGAAGATGAAGATCGCCTGGGCAACCAACCAGAACAGCGAAGCCTTCATCAAAATGAAGGACTTCTTCGACAAGGAACTCGGCCCGACCCTGAACATTGAGTTCATGTATTCCGAAGCCCTGTCCGATGCGGGTACCCTGATCTCCTTCATCGAGAACGCCTACATCAACGGCTGCAACGGCGTCATCGTCGACCTGGCCAACTTCATCGACCAGGGCGCGCCGGTCGCCCAGGATTTCGGAATGTTCTACGTGGGCATCTCTTCCTCGAACCCCAAGGAGAACACGGACGTGCCCATGTACATTTCCGTGGCCGGTGCTTCTGCGGAAGGCTACGGCAACTCCTATGCCAAGGCCATCAAGTCCGCTGTCTCGGACGGCGGGGAGCATTCCATCATGATCCTCTCCGGCGCGGCCCCTTACGGCGCGGCCTCCTTCATCGAAGGCACCGTGGGTTCCCTGCGCGCGCTGCAGGATGTGTACGGCCTGACTTATGACAAGGACCTGTACGAGATGGCCACCTCCTCCACCCAGGTGGAAGCCACCAACGACAAGGGAGTGAAAATCACCGTGGTTCCCGGCATGGGCGATCTGACCGCCACCGTGAGCCCCCTGCTCCAGACCGGCGAGTATGACGTGGTCGTCGGCACCACCGATATCTACTCCAACCTGTCCGTTTCCGTCAGCGAAGTGGAAAAGGCAACCGGCAAAAACATTAAGTTCATCAGCCGCAACGTCTTCTCCGATACGATCAGCACGGCCATGAACGGCACCGACTCCACCGGCAATCCCGTGGTGGACGCCATCGTGTGCCAGGGCACCTATGAGCACATCTCCTCCGTCCTGATGATCCGCAACTGCTTCGACGGTCATGTGGACCAGATGCGCGACGGCGGAAACTGCAGCCGCGTGAACGGCCAGGCGCCCCTGGTCATCGTCAGTGCCGAGGAATACAACGCCCTGTCCGGTGACGATATGCCCTACTCCTTCGTTCCCATGGAAGACATCGTCGCCATGACCAGCCTGGCCAATCCCGACGTGACCTGGGCGGATATCGACGCCTACGGCGCCGCCCTGACCACCGAAGCCATCATTGAGAAGCTTGGCAAGTAATCAGCAACGCATCCGCGCCGGGGCTGCATCCCGGCCCCGGCGCGGAAAATCGGAACCTTTTGGAAGGAGGCCCGACTATGAAACGCACCAGCAAAGGCGTTAAAATCCTCAAATCCGTGGGCATGACGCTGGCCCTGCCCGTCACCATGTTCCTGATCATGGAGCTGCTGGTATATATCACCCAGGGCAAGCACCTGTTCAATTCGATCCTGGATCTCCGCAACCTCATCCGCGGCGCGGGGATCGGCGCGGCCATCGCGTTCGCGCTGTCCATGAACCTGACCAGCGGCCGTATGGACCTGTCCCTGGGCGCGCAGCGCGTGGCGGGCACGATCCTGGGCGGCCTGCTGGCCCAGACGCTGGGGCTCTCCGGCATCTGGTACCTGGTCTTCGCCCTGGCGTTCGGCATCCTGTTCGGCGCGCTGGTAGGCGCGGCCTTCGTCACCCTCCGCGTGCCGCCCATGGTGCTTGGTATCGGCATGGCCTGCATCCTGGAATGCGTGGGCTTCGCCGTTTCCGGCGGCGTCGGCCTGCGCGTGGTCGGTATGCCGGGTACGGAGATCCTTTCCGATGCCCGGTTCACCCTGGTGGTGATCGCCGTCATGGTGGTGTTCATGCTGTTCCTGATGACCTACACCCGGTTCAGCTATAACTTCCGCGCCGTCCGCGGCAGTCAGCAGATCGCGAAGAACAGCGGCATCAACGTCTTCCTGAACGTGGCTATCTGCTATACGGTAGCCGGCGGGCTGGTCTGTGTGGCCGGCATCCTGGACAGCGCCTTCTCCGGCTCCATGAACGCCAGCATGGGCCTGACCAGCAACGGCTCCGTCATGGCCAACATGTTTGCCATGATGATCGGCTGCACCTTCCTCGCCCGGTACGTCAACCAGGCGGTGGGCGTGCTGAGCGCTGCGGTGGCCCTGCGGATCTTCGCCATGGGGCTGACAGCCTTCAACGTGTCCGACGCCGTCAGCAGCTGCATCAATATGGCCCTGTTCATCGCCTTCCTGGTGTGGCAGGCCAACAGCAACGTGCTGAAGCAGCGCCGGTACGACCGGGCGCGCATCGCCCAGGCGCAGGAAATGAAGCGGCAGCGGGCGGCCGCCGCCGCGTAAAGCGGGGCGCCGTCGGTCAGCCGGCTGAATGGGCGGGGAGCGGCAGCGCCCTCGCCCGTTTTTTATCCGAAGGAGGTCTTGCCTATGATTCCGGAACAGGAACTGCGCAGCCGGTACAAACCCGACTATTCCGGCATGACCCTGCGCGTGTTTGATTTCTGCACGATGAGGGATTTTGCGGGAAAAGAGCAAACCTATCAATTGGACTTTATTGCGAAGGACGGGGATGAGCGGACCGGCCGTCCGGCGGTGATTTTCGTGCACGGCGGCGGGTTTCTGGAGCCCAACGACCGGCGGCAGGCCTATATCAGCATGTTCGCCCGGGATCTGACAGCCTGTGGCTTCGTCGTGGTCTCTCCGGATTATCCCCAGTTCGCCTCGGAAGAAGCGCTGGACGCGGCGGGCGGCGAGCAGGCCGCCTATGAAAAAGCCGGGGAAGCCGTACATCTCGCGTACGGATACCTGCTCCGCAGCGCCGGCGCCCTGGGGGTGGATCCCGGCCGGATCTGCGTCATGGGCGGCAGCGCGGGTGCGATGGCGACTTTCTATGCCGTCGGCCGCCACCCGGAGGACCGTTACCGGGCGTTTGTCAACTGCTGGGGCGCGCCGCTTTCCCTGCCGGACGTGCGGGCCTTCCCGCCCACCCTGTCCGTTCACGGGAACGCGGATCAGCTGGTTCCCTGGGACCGGGAGGCCGCCGTGCAGCAGGCGCTGGAAAGCGCCGGTGTTCCGCACCGGCTCATCACGCTCCCCGGGCAGCCGCACACGCCCCTGGGAAAATACCGTGAGTTTATCCCCTGCATCCTGGAATGGCTCCGGAATCCTCCCCGGGAGCCCGAAGCCTCGGAAAAGTGCGGCGGAATCACCCGGCTGAATGAAGAAAACACCGGCCGGCCCGGAGGTGGAAATTGAACGGACGGATGGAAAAATTCCGGAAACGGCACGATTTCCTGGTCTGCGTGGACTCGGACGGCTGTGCCGTAAACAACCTGGCGGCCAAGCACCGCCGGTGTTTCGGCCCCTGCCTGGTCCGGGAATGGCAGCTGGAAAAATGGCGGGACGAGGTGCTCGCAATCTGGGAACGGATCAACCTGTACGGGTTGACCCGGGGCATCCACCGTTTCCGCGCCCTGGCCCTGGCCCTGGAGGAGGTCGACCGCCGGCTGGCGCCGGTGACGGATCTGGGCGTCCTGACTGAATGGGTGGAGAATACGGAAAGCTTTTCCGACGACGCCCTCCGCGCGGCCGTTGCCCGGCAGTCTTCGCCGGTCCTGGAGAAGGCCCTGCGCTGGTCGGAGGCCGTCAATGCCGCCGTAGCGGCGCTTTCCTGGGACGAAAAGCGGTTTTTCGCCGGCGTGGAGGACTCGCTGAAGTTCGCCCGGCAGCACGCGGATATCGCCGTGCTCTCCAGTGCGGGCGAAGAGGCGGTGCTCTCGGAGTGGACGCACGCCGCCATGGCGGGAAACGTGGACGTTTTCCTCTGCCGGGAGGGCGGCAGTAAGGCGCAGTATATCGCCCGGCTCCGGCAGGAGGGATACGCGGACAGCCGGATCCTGATGGTCGGCGACGCGCCCAGCGACCGGGCCAGCGCCGAGCTGAGCGGCGTCGCTTTCTATCCTGTCCTGGCCGGGCGGGAGGAGGAAAGCTGGCAGGGCTTCCCCCGGGCCGCGCAGCTGTTTTTCGACGGAGCGTACCCGCCGCTGGAAAGAAAGCTGGCGGAGGAATTTATGATGAATCTGGCAGGAGGACAAAGCGATGATTGACCTGAAGGCAAAACCTTTTTACCTGGACGACAGCCAGGTTCAGTGGGTGAAGGACACCCTGGCCGGCATGACCCCGGAAGAAAAAATCGGTCAGCTCTTTGTGCTGATGACCTACCTTCCCGGCGTGCATGAGGACCGCATCCGGAGCGAGGTGGAAACCCGGCATCCCGGCGGCCTGCGCTGGCAGCGGAAGGATTCCCGGGAAGCCTGGGAGCAGAACCGTCTGTACCAGCAGTACAGCCGCGTGCCCATGTTCATCGCGGGCAACTGCGATACCGGCGGCGCCGAATGCATGTCGGACGGCACCTACGTCGCCACCGCAGCCCAGGCCTGCGCCGGCGGCACGGAGGATACCGCCTACCATATCGGCCTGGCCAGCGGCCGGGAAGCCGGCAGCGTGGGCGTCAACTGGCTGTTCAACCCCGTATCCGACCTGTATATGAACTGGCGCAACACCATCGTCAATACCCGGGCTTACGGCGCGGATCCGGACAAGGTGCTGGCCATGGTCCGCGCCTACGTCCGGGGCGTGAGGGATTCCGGCTTCCGGATTGCCTGTAACGCCAAGCATTTCCCCGGCGACGGCACCGAGGAGCGGGACCAGCACCTGGTCATGGGCTGCAACGACCTGAGCGCTGAGGAATGGTACGCCACCTTCGGCAAAGTCTATCAGGGCATGATCGACGACGGAATCGAAACGGTCATGGTCGGCCACATTGCCCAGCGGGCCCTGAGCAAAAAGCTCAATCCCGCCCTGGAGGACAAGGATATCCTCCCCGCCACCTTCTCGCCGGAGCTCCTGCAGGGCGTGCTGCGGGGAGAGCTGGGCTTCAACGGGCTCATTATCACCGACGCCACCCCCATGATCGGCTTCGCCGCCATGATGCCGCGCAGGGAGGCCCTCCCCGCCGCCATCGCCGCCGGCTGCGACATGATCCTCTTCGCCAATGACGTGGAGGAGGACTTCGGGTATATCCGGGAAGGCCTCGAAAAGGGAATCATCACCGAAGAGCGCCTGGAGGAAGCCCTGACCCGCATCCTGGCCCTGAAGGCCGCCCTGGGGCTTCAGAAAGAAGTGTACCGCTTCCCGGCGCCGGAGCTGCGGGAAAAATGGGTCGGCAATCCCGAGCATATCGCCTTCCGGAAGGAAGCAGCCGAAAAATGCCTGACCCTGGTCAAGGACACTCAGCACCTGCTGCCCCTTGATCCGAAAGGGAAACGCGCCTGGCTGGTCTACGTCCACGCCATCCCCAACAGCAAGGCCTATCAGGGCGATCCCGTCCGGGATATGGTGAAGGAAGAGCTGGAACAGGCCGGCTTTACGGTGGACGTATGCCCCACCTTCTATGACCTGGAAGCGCAGAACGGCGTGGATTTCCGCAACTTCGTCGCCGTCATGGAAAAAGGCAGCCGCGAGGAGCTGAAAAAGAAGTACGACGTCATCTTCCTGGTACTGAATTATTACGGTTACGCCCAGACCAACGAGGTCCGCGTCACCTGGAGCTACGACCACTCCATCGACCAGCCCTGGTATCTTTCTGAGGTACCCACGGTCGCCGTGAGCCTCAACTATACCAACCATCTGATCGACGTACCTCAGGCGAAAACCTTCATCAACGCCTACGGCAGCAAGCGGGAAAACATCCGCGCCCTGGTGGACCGCGTCACCGGCAAGGCACCTTTCACCGGCACGCCGGAGGAAACCGTCTTCTGCGGTCGCTGGGAAACCCGGCTGTAATCCCTGAAAAAGCAAAGACCCGGCGCTCGTGCGGAGCGCCGGGTTTTTCCATGGTTCCCTTTCGTTGTTCCGTTTTCTGTTTTCCCGCCCGGCTGACCCGCCGGTCCGGTCACGTCCCTTCCGGGCCCGTCTTCCCGCTCAGGCGGCCGGCTCCGCGGTCATTTCCGTTCCCGCGAGGTCCGTCAGGCAGGCCGGGGCGTTGCTGTTCCGGTACAGTTCCCAGTAGACGGAGAAGATGTCCCAGAAGTTCCGGTCCAGTTCCTCCTCGATGTCCCGGTTTCCGTGGAATACCGTCTTCAGGGTCTCCTGCCCCGCCAGGCGGTTGTTCTCCAGCTCGGTCAGGAACGGAATGCTGTTGTCGTCAAAGATAATCAGCATGTTCTGCTGGTAATCGCCTTCCTCCTTCCGGGAGAAGTCCCCCTCGTCGGACAGGCCGGAGAAGGTGTAGTCCTTCCCGCCCGTGGTGAACGTCACGGAAGTCACGTCCGCGGACGCTTCCTTCGTCGTCAGCGTGAACCACAGGCGCAGCAGCGGCAGCGGCTGGTCCGTATCCGCGTCCATCTCCAGCAGGCCTTCGCCCGTGTTGACCACGCCGTGCCCGTGCCCGGCCTCGCAGATGGCCACGTCCCCGGGTCCGACTTTCACGTCCGTCCCGTTGTCGCAGTAGACGCCCGTCCCGCTCAGGAAATAGAACAGTTCCGTGTCCCCTTCGTGAACATGGTAGCCGATGCTGCTGCCCGGGTTCAGCCGGATGTGGCTGAACAGGCGTCCCTTGCCGTTCAGCTCCTCCGGCCCGGCGATCAGGGACGTCAGACCGTTCCGGACCGGCTTTGCTTGATTTCGTCCGGAATTCCCGTTACAATAGGAATGAAATACGGCTTCCCTCCCGTCCGCGGCGGGGGAAGGCATGAATCAGGAGAGATACCAATATGACAATCGGCAAACAGCAGGACGGCAGCAAACTGACGATTTCCCTGCAGGGGCGGCTGGACACCACCACGTCCCCCCAGCTACCTGTACCACATCCTGCCAGCTCTGTTCACAGGGTATCAGTATGAATCACGACATTCCAGCCAGCAAGACAATCACCAATCAATGCTGAACCGTGGGCACAAAATGGGCACAAAAAAGTCAGAAAGGTGGTAGAATATGTATAATCTGTATAGATATGGTATCTACAAAGTATACACCACCACCACATATAGTAGAAAACAGAATCCCATTATCGAGTTCGAATAGCAGTCAAAAACCCGGAACCGCTTGCTCAGCAATACGTTCCGGGTTTTCATTTTCCCGAAAGGCCCGCTTTGGTCCTTTTCCGGAGCTCATGCTTTTCCTTTATCAATAATCTCCGGATTTCCCTTTCATGCGGTTCCCCATCGGCAATGCCTTTCAGCATACCAATGACCGGTCAAACATTATGTTGTACGTTCCCTCGGCATTTATTCCCGGGGGCCCGTGTGTTCCGTCATATTCAAGGCCGCTTCCTACTGCGCCCGTGAGAACACGATCCGGTCCGTCGGCCGCCGGTTGTCATCCAGCGCCGGGATCTCAACCGGAAGCTTTCCTTCCGCTCCTCCTCCTTTTCCGGTACTTCTTTCCAGAGCCGGCAGCTTTACTTCAGGTATCTTTCCGCGGATTCATGATCGTCCGGGTTCCGGGGAACTGCCGCGTCCTCCGCGTCGCAGAGATTATCATACGCAATGAACAGCCGCCATGAGCCCGGATGTGCCAATTTAGTCAGTTCATCCAGCCCGGCCATTTTGATTGCTTGTCCCTTGTGAAATCTGTTCACCGGGAGTATAATGTCCGGGAAAGATAACTTGTCCGGGATGACAGCCGGCGTGCTGTTTGCCATAAAAATGATATGAACGCTGAATCCGTTCCGGAAGAGGTGTCCCGGTGAAGAAAAAAAACAGTCTCAGCCTGACGATGACCGCCGTCGTCGTCCTGTGCGCTGTGGTCGTACTGATCACAGGGCTGATTGGTTTTGTGCTTTCTTCCCAGTCCAGTGACGCCCTGCGGACGCTGATCAACGAACGGATGCTCGACATCTCCAACACCGCCGCGGACATGCTGGACGGGGACGCCCTGGCCGGCCTGACCGCCGGGGACGTGGATACGCCGGCGTACCGGGAGGGCATGCGGATCCTGCGCACCTTCTACGACAATATTGAGCTGGAATTTATTTACTGTGTCTACGACCGCGGAGACGGCCTGTACGTTTTCGGCATCGACCCGTCCGACGACCCGGGCGCCTTTGAGGATCCGGTTATTACGACGCCAGCGCTGGTGGCCGCCTTTGACGGAGTCGGCGGCGTGGACCGGGAAGCTTACGAGGATGCCTGGGGCGTCTTTTACAGTTCCTACAGCCCGGTCTTTACCTCGGATGGAAAAGTCGCCTGCGTGGTGGCCGTGGATTTTGACGCGAACTGGTACAACGACCGGCTGACAAAGCAGCTGTGGATCGTACTGACCGCCGTGTTCCTGACGCTGGCGGCCGGCATCGGCATGACGCTGATGATTTCAAGCCGTCTGAGGTCGCGGCTTCACCGGGTCAGCCAGGAAGCGGTGGAGCTCGGGAACGACGTGGAACAGCTGGCGCGGGCGATCCGCCTGGAAGAGGACGAAGACCACGGCATGGATCCCGGAAGCCACGCCTCCCAGGACCGTGACATCGAGGCCATCCGGGCACGCCTGCAGAAGACCCAGGGCCGTCTGAAGGAATACATCCTTTATACCAATGCCCAGGCGAAGCGGGACCTGATGACCGGTGCGGGCAGCCGGAACGCGTACCTGGAAAAGGTGGACCATCTGAACCGGCAGATCACGGACAGGAAAGCCTCCTTCGCCATCGGAATCTTCGATCTCAACAACCTGAAGCAGATCAACGACCTCTGCGGGCATGAAACCGGCGACCGGATCATCATCCAGGCGTCCGATGCCCTCACGGAGGTTTTCGGCCGGGAGAGCGTCTTCCGGATCGGCGGGGACGAGTTTGTTGCCGTCATGGAAGACGCGGACCGGGAGCAAGTGTCCCGCCTGGGCGCGCAGCTGCAGGAAACCATTCTCCGGATGAACCGGCGGCCGGTCCATCCCGAGGCGGAGCTTTCGGTTTCCAAGGGCTTCGCGGTGTTCGACCCGCATTCGGACGCCGACTACCTTGCCCTCTTCCGCCGGGCGGATCAGGATATGTATTCCGACAAGGAATCCTTCTACCGCAGCGAGGGCATCCGCCGGAAACTGGCGGACGCCAGCTCCAGCGAGGCGCGGAACCGGGCCAGGAAGCAGTACATCGCCGACCACCTGGAAGAGGCCATCGCGAAGGGGCAGATCCGCGCCTGGATCCAGCCGATCGTCCGGTTGGTCAACAACCGGGTCTGCGCGGAGGAAGCCCTGGCCCGGTGGAACGATCCGGAACGGGGCATGATCTCCCCCGCGGAGTTTATCCCCGCGCTGGAGGAGGCCCGCCTGGCCTACAAGCTGGACCTGCACATGGTGGAAGAGGTGGCGAACTTCCTGCGGATGAAGATGGAGGACGGCATCCCGCTGGTTCCGGTATCCGTCAACCTGAGCCGGACGGACTTTGACGCCTGCGACATGGTGGAGGAGATCGCGAAGCGGGTGGACCTGGCCGGCGTGGACCGGGAACTGATCCGGATCGAGATCACGGAGAGCGTGATCGGGTCCGACTTCGACTTTATGCGGCGACAGATCGAGCGTTTCGGGGAAAAAGGGTTCAAGGTATGGATGGACGACTTCGGCAGCGGCTTCAGCTCGCTGGACGTACTCCAAAGCCTCCCCTTCGACACCATCAAGCTGGATATGCGTTTCATGCGGGAGTACGACGGTTCCGACAGGAACCGCATCATCCTGACGGAGCTGATCAGCATGGCCCTGGGCCTTGGGATCAACACAATCGTTGAGGGCGTGGAAAGGGAAGACCAGGTCCGGTTCCTGTCTGAGATCGGCGCCGGCAAGGTCCAGGGATATTTCTACAGCGCTCCGGTGAGCCAGGACGAACTGCGGGAACGGCGGGAAACCGGGTACCGGATCGGGCTGGAAAACCCCAGGGAAACCGAGTATTACAACAGCATCAGCAAGATCAACCTCCGGGATCCGTCCATGATCGCGAAAACGGAAGGCGCGGGGCCGGATTACAGCGGCTATTTCCGGACGCTTCCCATGGCGGTCATGGAGGCGGACGCGCATTCGACGGTTATCATCCGCGCTAACCGGAGCTACCGCGAGTTCCTGGCCCGGCACATCGGTTTCACGCTGGAGGAGAACCCGCAAAACGCTATGCCCCTGGACGACCCGGCGCAGATGAGTCACTTTGTGGAAGCCATCATCCGCCGCCGGGACGAGGGCGGATGGGAAACCCTGCAGGAGTCCCTGCCGAACGGGGACACCATGCACGCCTTTATCCGTCACCTGGCCTCGAACCCCGTCACCGGCAAGGCCGCCCTCGCGGTCGTCGTGCTGACCGTCATGTAAACGCGCATTCCGACGTGGCCGTCAGCGTCAGCAGCATCGCGGCGCCGGTGATAAAGTAATAAAACTCAAGCCAGTTGATCATGCCTCCGTCCCTCCCGTCAGAAACGGATACCGCAGCTTCCGGAGCTGCGCGCGAAACCCTTCCGGGGTCAGCGGCTTGACCATGCATCCGGCCGCCTCAGTATTCCATGCGTCAAGGGAGTAGTCGGGATAGGCGGTCAGAAAGACCACATTGGTGTGCGGATTGATCTCCAGCAGCGCGCGGCAAAGATCAAAGCCGTTGGCCGTTCCCAGCTCAATATCCAGAACGGCCAGGGCAACCCGGTTTGCTTTCGCGTATTCAATGGCTTCCGACGCCGGATAAAACCCGTGATCGCGGCATTCGGCAGGACCTCCTCCAGCACGGACAGGCTGTCGACGAGAATCACGCGGCTGTCATCCACCATAATCACGTTGGGCGGATCGTCGCTCCCGGCCGCCGGCTGCCGTTTTCCCACCGGGCAACCGTGGAGTTGTCAACGAACATTTGTTTCCCCAGCTGAATCTGCGAAAGTCCCCTTTCCGTCCTCAGCTTTCTCAGCGTTTCCGCAAACTGCTTGTTCATGAATCCTGCCAATCCGCCTTTTGTTTTTTTCTATGATAATTCAGCGCAACGGCAAAAGCAAAAACGCGTGCGGAACAGGGTTTGACATTCTGGAACCCCCCCCGTTGATTTATTGCCTCAAAAATGGGAAAATAACATATCATCACAATGTATATATCGCTGTCCATCCATTTTGAAGCGAAGCGTTTTTCCACCGGATCATGGACGGGTCCGGGATCGTATACGAAAAGCATGAAAGTCTGACCCCGGAGGAACAATACGGATGTATTATTCTGCGATCGGAATCCTTGCCTTCCTCATTCTGCTGTTTGAGCACAAGGATTTCCTTCTGAAACGGAACCGGATCAGCCGGACCCCTGCCGGCAAGGCCTACCGGCAGTTCCTGTTTGCCGTGCTCATCTATTACCTCACGGATATTGTGTGGGGTTGGTTTGAGGCGGAAAAATGGGCGTCCCTGCTCTTTGCGGATACGACGGTATACTTTATCGCGATGGCAGCCGGCGTGCTGTGCTGGACGCGTTCCTCCGTCATTTATCTCGGGGAGCGTGGCCGCTTCAGCCGTTTCATTCTGTATGCCGGACGAATCTTCGCGGGAGCGGTGACGGTCATCTCCGTCGCCAACTGCTTTACTCCCCTCCTGTTCACGGTGGATCAGTCAAGCGCTTACAGAGCGCTGGACCTCCGGTACGCGGTCCTGATTACCCAGATCCTCCTGCTCCTGCTGGTATCGACGCACGCGTTCGGGGTGTTCTTCCGGCTGCGCGGCACCATGAAAAAAGGAAACCGGTACCGGACAGTGGGGCTTTTCGGAGTGATCAAAAGCATTTTCCTGATCACCCAGCTATGGTTTCCCTATCTGCCGCTTTACACGATCGCGTATATGCTGGGCACCAGCCTGCTCCATGCGTTCGTCATCAGCGACGAGGAAAACGAGACCCGCAGCCGGCTGTCGGATGCGGATAAGATTCGCCAGTTGCAGGAATCCGTTTCCACCCTGCTGGACAATATGCCCGCGCTGAGCTTCTACAAGGACGCGGAAACCGGCGCTTACATTGCCTGCAACCAGGCCTTCGCGGAATATGCCCATAAAGAAAACCCGCAGGGTGTAATCGGGTTGACCGACGCGGATATCTTTGACGAGGTAACTGCGCGGCACTTTATGGAAGACGACAAAACAGCTTTATCCATGGACCGGCCGTATATTTTCTTTGAGGATGTGCCGGATGCCGCCGGGATCCAGCGGCAGTTCCAGACCACAAAACTGAAGTTCGTTGATCCTTCCGGACGGCTGCGTCTTCTGGGCATGTGCCAGGATGTTACAGACCGGGAACAGATCCGCCGGGCCGAGGAACGGATACAGGAAGAACGCATCGCTTATACCCGGATCAGCGCCCTGGCCGGCGATTTTATCGCCATCTTTATTGTGGACCCGGAAAGCAGACAGTACCGGGAATACAACGCTTCTCTCCGGAATGAAGGCGACGTGCCGATGCGGGAAGGCGCGGATTTCTTCAACGATCTCCGTAATCTGGCCTCAGAACTTGTCTGGCCGGATGACCTGGAGGGGTATCTGCACACAGTCACCGAGGAAAACATCCTGAACGGGATCCGCGAGAGGGGCGTCTTTGCCCTGACGCACCGCGTCACTGCCGGCGGACAGCCCCGTTATGTCCAGTTCAGGGCAGCCATGGTGGAGGAAAAAGGAGGGCGCCGCCTGATCGCCGGTATCAACGATATCGATACCCAGGTGCGCCAGGAAGCGGAATACCGGAAACGTCTCTCCCAGGCCCAGGCCCAGGCGGCGATGGACGCGCTCACCGGAGTTAAAAACAAGCATTCCTACCTGAAGGCGGAAGAAAAGATGAACCGCCTGATTGCAGGTAAGAACCAGCCGCCTTTTGCCATTTCAGTTCTGGATGTAAACAACCTGAAGAAGATAAACGATACAGCCGGGCACCAGGCCGGCGACGACTGCCTGCTGCAGGCGTGCAGGCTGATCTGCAGAACCTTCAAGCACAGTCCTGTTTTCCGTGTCGGCGGGGATGAGTTTGTGGTAATCTCGCAGGGAGAGGATTACGTGCGCGTCGAGGAGCTGACAGCCCTGATTTCAGCCCATAATCAGAAAGCGCTCCGCAGCGGCGGCGTGGTGGTCGCCTGCGGCATGTCCCGCTTCGATGGCGACGACTCCGTTGCCGCGGTGTTTGAGCGGGCGGACCGGATGATGTACGAAAACAAGAGTTTGCTTAAAGTTTCAGGGCTGTAACCCGGTTTGCTCATCCGCCCCTGCCCCGTGCCACTCACCGCGCGCCTGGATCCCGGGGATCCCGTCCGGGCCGGCGCATCGGGCAATACGGTCGGGTTTGCTTCCGCATCCGGATCGGTTTTACAAATGAAAATACCGTGATCGGGAGGAATCGCCAGTGCAATACCGGAAGGATCAGGACGGAAACAACCTGTCCGTGCTCGGATTCGGCTGCATGCGCTTTACCCGGAAGGGTTCCGCCCTGGATATTGACAAGGCGGAACGTGAGATCATGGCCGCCTTCCGCGCCGGTGTCAATTACTATGACACCGCCTATGTCTATGCCGGCAGCGAAGCGCTGCTGGGCGCCGTCCTGGCCAGGAACGGCATCCGGAAGGACGTGAACATTGCCACCAAGCTGCCTCATTATATGATCAGCAGCATCAGCGGCGTGGAGAAACTGTTCCTGGAGGAGCTTTCCCGGCTGCAGACGGATTATGTGGAT
>JAEEGJ010012569.1_pt1 | contig 20884 bp, 9 predicted proteins | sample 8958761 | NCBI WGS metagenome assembly JAEEGJ01 (sample SAMN16246546, study PRJNA631951) | gut metagenome | biome: gut microbiome; feature: rumen; material: RS-attached | host: Bos | place: Iran: Karaj | collected 2018-10
CAGGATTCTCACATGGGTGGAAATCCATAGAAAAGCTATTGTCCCAAATTGTTTTTATTTGTTTTTCTTGTTTTTATTGGTTTTTTCTAAGTCCGCTTAGCGGAACAAACTGACCGAGATAGCGACGTTACTATGTCTTATTTCATCCGCCCAGCACGTTTTTTTCTAACAAATGTTTGTTGTTTTGATTGTTTTTTGTAACTTTGTGGCCTGTTACGCGATATAAAATACTAATAACCATAAAAAAACATCGATATGAAACCTATAGCAACATTTTACCCTATGACGCATCAGTCACAGCGCTACTGCAGCTTTACACATAGGCTTCTGCTCCTCATCCTGATTCTTTTCTCCTTTAGTGGAGGCGCAAAGGCAACCGACGAGCTTACCGTGTACGACGGTACAAATACACAATCCTTTATACCTGTGTATATTGACCGATTCAAAGACAACTATTGCAGAAGCCAATATGTTATACCCGCAGCTGAGCTGACGCCTATGAACGGTGCTACCATCTACAGCATCACTTACTATGGTTATTATTACTCTTTCGATAATGTGTCTTTTCCTTACACTACAAGCGCCAGCGTAAATGTCTACATGAAGGAAGTCGGCTATTCAACTATGACCTCCTTTGAGGAACCATCGACAGCCACCAACGTCTATAGTGGTCAGCTTACCTTTACCGGGGATAAGGACAATGTGACGCTCATCATCACGCTCACCACTCCCACTCCGTTCACTTATCATGGCGGCAATCTCCTCATAGGCATGGACAACACCACACATGGCTACCAAACAGAATATAGTCCTAATTTTTATGGGCAGTACCTTGACTATGCCGTTTCCGTAATGGATTATTCACAGAGTCCCAATCCCCCTTCTCATGATGGTGGGAAAAAATATGCCCCCAAGACCACTTTCACCTACATTCCCGCTGGTGAATCGTATTGCAACAACAAGCCCACCAGTGTCAGTGTCAGCAATATCACCACCACCTCTGCCGACGTGACATGGCAGGGGGCAGGCAGCAGTTGGAACCTGCGCTATAAGCTTCACTCCTCCAATAACTGGACTGAAGTGAAAAACCTCACTGCTAAGAACTACCATCTGACTGGCCTTACATCAGACGGCACCTCCTACGATGTCGGTGTGAGGGGCATCTGCGGGGCAACGAGCACCAGTACTTGGTTCACTACCCATTTCGTGACCGACTGCGGCGTCATCAGCACCTATCCCTGGACCTTCGATTTCGACAGCCATGAAAACACCAATCGGGATAAAGCCAACAACCTGCCCACGTGCTGGCACTACATCAATACCTCTACAGATGATGGAGAGCGCTACCTGCCAGCCATCGAGAAAGATTCATACAATGCACACTCAGGCACCAATTTCCTTCGTTTTGAATCATTCGATAATGGTAATGGTAACCCGCAGGACCAGTATGCCATCCTGCCGCAGATGACGAACCTGAACGGAAAAAGAATCAAACTCTATGCAAGGGCTGGGGGCAATGCTTCTGACTATCAAGATGCCACCTTCAAGGTAGGCATGATGACCGACCCCACCGATGCCGACACCTTCACCGAGTTGGCATCTTTCACTCCCACATCGACCAACTACGAGATGTACTCCGTGGCACTGAATGTCAATTCGGGCAGTTATGTCGCCATCAAGATTGACGCCGCGAAAGTGACGAAGGACTGGTTAACGCGTTCCGTCTACATCGATGACATCGCCGTGGAAGACATTCCTCAATGTCAGGAACCCACAGGCCTGACCATCACTTATAGTGGCGGCAACACAGCCGTGGCGAGCTGGACATCTGAAGAAAGCGCATGGGACATCAGCGTGAACGGCATTGTGACGGAAAATGTCACCAATCCATACACCATCACCAACCTGCAGTATGCCACTGACTACGAGGTGAAGGTGCGTGCCAAGCGCGACGGAACTGTCAGTCCCTGGTGCGAAGTGGCCAGCTTCAGTACCGACCTCTCCGGTGACTTCTGCCTGCTGTCATTCGAAAGAACAGGCGATGGATGGACTAACCAAGCCATCCGGGTGGAAGACGTGCTGACAAACAGGGCGATAGGCATCATGGAGGTAGGCCAAGCCTCCTCTGGAGTACTCTCTGTTCCCAACGGCAGGGAAGTGAGGTTTGTGTGGAAAGGTGACAACAGCGCAGAAGACTACAGCTATGTGGTGAAAGATGTAAACGGCGATGAGTTGTTCTCCGGTTTGGAATCCTTCACAAAGCCCATCATTTACCTCGTCGACTGCAGCGCTACCTCAGTGAAGAAGCCCACCAACTTAGAGACCTACCATCTCACCCCCTACGCTACCCAACTGAGGTGGACGGAGACTGACGGAGCTACCGCTTGGGTGCTGGCCTACAAGACCGAAGGCGCAACGAGCTATACGGAGGTGAACACCACGACCAACACCTTCACCATGAGCAACCTTACGCCTGAGACCACCTATTACGTCAAGGTACGTAGCAACAGCGGCAGCGGCATGAGCCATTGGACCACGGTTCTCAGCTTCACTACGCCTGCCCAATATCCCCGTCCAACAGACGTTGCCGCAAGCAACATCACCTACCAGTCGGTTACTGTCGGATGGACAGGCTTTGCCAACAGCTATGACCTGAAGTACAGAAAGTATGTGGAGGGTGACGTGGAAACCGACTTCGACGACAGCACGTTTGGCGGATGGACGACCATCGATGCCGACGGCGACGGCTACGCCTGGGAAATATATTCGAAGAACACCAGCTTTGCGACTCATCCAAAGAAGGGAGAGGGCCATAACAAATCAACCGATTTCGTGTCATCAGGAATCAACAGAAACCTTTCAAACACACAGATTCTTATACCAGGCCAGGCGGTAAGTATTGCAGATGTAATAGATGAAGGAGGAATCTTTTCTGTGGACAATTACTTGGTGTCGCCAAAAGTCATCTTGGGAGGATCTGTCACATTCTGGGCAAGAATAGAGGATAAGATTAATTCTGGTTATAGTTACGACGTGCTCGTCTCTACCAAAAGCAACACCGATCCATCAGACTTCAGATTTGTCTGGCGAAATACTCAATCTGATTCACGCCAGCTTCGCAGCCCAGCTCGAGCCGAACAGCAGACAGAACCCGACGAATGGCAGCAGTTCACGGTAGACCTCAGTGATTTTAGCGGCGAGGGCTATGTTGCCATACGTCTTTTTATCAAGACTGATGACGATTCAGACGTTTTGATTCTTGATATTGATGACATCGAGATTACCCGGCCATCCACTGCCGGAGAAGCATCGCCATGGGCAGCTGTGAATGGCATCAACGGCAATAGCCTCGGGTTGACTGACTTGGACGAGGATGAGGTCTACGCTGTTCAAGTGAGCGGTAACTATGACACTGCTGCTCAAAGCCCATGGAAATCCTTGACATTCAAGACGGCAGAGATGTATCCCTCACCCACAGATTTGGTTGTTTCTAATGTGAAGTACAACGAAGCCAGCCTCAGTTGGACAGACAACGATGACGCAGCTTCGCCTGTGGGCCATGCCACAGCTTGGCAAATATGTGTCAATGGCGATGAAGAGCACTTGACAGAAACCAGCAGCAAGCCCTTTACGCTGGAAGGCCTGGGCGAAGAAACAACTTACAGCGTTAAAGTACGCGCCGTCTACGCCAATGGCAACAAGAGCAAGTGGAGCAGCGACGTCAATTTCACTACGGCAGAGAAATATGCCAGGCCTGCTCTCCTCGCCACCAGCCATATCACCAGCAACTCGGCTACCGTGACATGGACTGGCGATACCGACAGTTATGGACTGAGATACAGTAAGGTCAGCATAGGAAATGAAAGCATCGTACAGGGCTTCGAGAATGGGCTGAACAACTGGACAACTTTTGACGATGATTACATCACCTTACAGTGGGAACTTTCCAACGGTGCATTGCCACCAGGCATTGCTGCCCACGGCGGTAGCAACGTGATGGTGTCACACAGCTATCGGGCCGATGTGGGCGGCGAATTTAACCCTGACAATTACTTGGTGTCACCGGAGGTGAGACTCGGCGGTACCATCACCTTCTATGCCGCCAGCATCAGAGGCAATGATTTTGCCGATTTCAAAGAGCACTTTGGTGTTTCTGTCTCTGTCAAGAGCAACAACAAGGCCGATGACTTCACCACCATTTGGACTACCGACATCATCGAAAGCAGTGAGCAGCAAAGCCTGCAGAACAGCCCGGATGGTTGGTATCAGTTTACCGTAGACCTCAGCGCCTATGCCGGAATGACGGGCTATGTGGCCATACGTCACTTCAACGCCAAGGGTGACTTTACGCTTGCAGTAGATGATATCACCATCACCCAGCCGGATTACTCGTGGACCAGCATAGAGAATATCAATGATTGCCACTATGGCCTGACAGGATTGACGAATGAAACGTTCTATGCTGTACAGGTGTGCGGCAACTATGGCGATAACCATAGCAAATGGGGCATTGTGAATTTCAGCACTTCCGACAATTATCGGGCACCCACCGACCTCAGCGCGTCGGAACCCGTAGGGGGCCGTAGTGTCACGCTGAGTTGGACGGAGAACGGCACTGCCAATGCCTGGGTGGTGGCTTATATGGCTGATGGTGCTCAGGGCTTTACCAAAGTACTAGCCCCAAACAATCCGTTTGAGCTGACGGGCCTTAGCTCGGAGACCCACTATACCGTGAAGGTGAGTCCTCAGAACAGCGCTAACTTCATGAATTGGGGCGATGAAATAGCCTTTACCACTGCTGAATACTGGATGAAGCCCAGTGGCCTTGAGGTTGTGGAGACAGGGCGGCGCAGCGTCCTTTTGAGTTGGCACGAAGAGGGCTCTGCCGAAGCGTGGGTGGTGGCCTATAAGGAAGCAGGCGATACTGACTTCACGGAGCTGAAAGCCCAAAGAAGCACCTACACATTGGATAGACTAACTCCCGAGACACAGTACACGGTGAAGGTGCGCCCAGAAAGCGATGAGGACATCATCAAGTGGAGTGATGAACTGACCTTCACCACCGAGGACTACTGGGTGAAGCCCACCGACCTCGCTGCCTCGGAAATCAGCATTAACAGTGCCGCACTGAGCTGGACGGAAAAAGGCGATGCCGAGGCGTGGGTGGTGGCCTACAAAGCCGAGGGCAATGAAACCTTTACTGAGGCCACCACCGAGACCTGCTCCTTCACAATGACCGGCCTCACGCCCGAGACACAGTACACTGTGATGGTGCGTCCCGTGAACGACAAGGACATCATCGTGTGGAGCGACGCTATGACCTTCACCACCGCCGAGTATTGGCTGAAGCCTACCGCACTTACCGCTCAGGATGAATATCCACACAGCATGAAGCTGAGCTGGACGGAGAACGGGCCTGCCACAGCATGGGTCGTGGCCTACAAGGCTGCAGATGATACAGACTTCACGGAGGCAGAAGCCACTGAGAATAGCTTCACGCTGTCTAACCTCACGCCGGGTGCACCCTATATCCTGAAGGTGCGTCCTGCCAACAACGATGGCGTCATCAAATGGAGCGATGAAATCACCTTTACCCCCGCAGTCAACATCGTGCCTGTGAATGTGTCTGCCAACGCATTGTCTACCAGGGCTGTTGTCAGCTGGGATGGCTATGGCGACAGCTACAACATCAGCTACAAGACCGCCACAGGAACCTGGATGACGGTCAGCTCTGCCACAAGCAGTGTGACGCTTACCGGCCTCACTGCCAGCACCACCTATACTTACAAGATAGCGAGCGTGAAGGGCGACGACGTGTCTGAATGGACAGCTATTGCCACCTTCACCACGCAAGCACCACCCTCTGTGCCTACTGCTATTGCCGTGAGCGCCACCCCCACCACCGCCACCATCGGCTGGACAGGCATCGGCGACAGCTACAACGTAGAGTATCGTGACCCGGAGGCTGTTGGCACCGTCGTCCTGTCACAAGGTTTTGAGAACGGCCTCGGTGGGTGGACGCGAAGAGGCTGTGTGGACAATTCCACGATCTATGCCGGAAGCGGCTTGCCCAAACATTCCGGGAATAGTATCTTCACGTTCAATTATTCATATGCAGGGTCTCCTCAGTACCTCATCTCACCCGAATTGACTGGCTTGGCGGAGGGTACAAAGTTGGAGTTCTATTACAGTAACTGGAATTATAATAATGAGACCTTCCATGTGGGCTACAGCACCACAGGCAGCGGCACTGAGGACTTTAGCTTCGGTGCTGAGATCAGCGTGTCTGACAATCAGTGGCATCTTTTCCGCGAAACCATCCCTGCAGGTACAAAGTACATCTGCTTGAAGTACACATCAAACAAGTACAACCTTTGCGTTGACGACATCCGAGTCTACGAGCCATCGACGGAATGGACAGCGAGCCTCTCGACAGAGCCCACGGTGACCATCAGCGGGCTGACGCCCAGCACCACCTACGAGTATCGGGTGCAGGCGGTGGTAAACGGTGAGACCTCTGAGTGGACTGCCATCGACACCTTCACCACCCTTGAGGAGAATCCTGTGCCGACGGACTTGACGGTGAACAGCGTCTCTTCAACGACAGCATCCGTCAGTTGGACAGGCTATGGCGACAGCTACAACGTGAAGTACCGTAGGGCTGACCATGTAGGCGATGTGCTTATGACTGAAGGTTTTGAGAACGGCCTCAGCCAGTGGACACTTAGAGACTGTGGCCCCAACTCAAACATTTATACGGGTAGTGGCTTGCCCATCCATTCAGATAAAAGCATCTTCCGATTCAGCTTTTCAAGTGGAACGTCAAACAAAATAGACCATCCTCAATACCTCATCTCACCGGAACTGGCAGGTGTGACAGCAGGCTCAAAGGTGGAGTTCTATTACACTAACTGCGAGTGGCAAGCCGAGACCTTCCATGTAGGGTATAGCGCGACGGGTAAGAACACCGAAGATTTTACCTTCGGTGAAGAGATAACGGCCTCCGGGCAGCAGTGGCATCTGTACAGCGTGACGCTTCCTGCCGGCACGAAGTACGTATGCGTGAAGTACACTTCGAACAAAAACAATCTTGCTCTTGACGACTTCAAGGCCTATACTGAGGCCGTCTGGACGACGGTGGTCAGCAAGGAGCCTGCATCAACGCTCACGGGACTGGAGGTCAGCACAGGATATGAGTATCAGGTGCAGAGTTTGAAGAACGGCAAGGCGTCAGGCTGGTCTGCCCTTGGAGCGTTCACCACTGCCGCCGAGCCCTCCATTGAGTCGCTCTTCGACGACAGCGATAACAGCGCAACGATAGCTGAATGGGCCAGCGATGGGAAGAGCCGTCATGTGATGCTTGACGGACGCACGCTCTATAAGGACGGTGACTGGAACACGCTTTGCCTGCCCTTCAACATGGCTGCCGACGAGGTAACGGCCCAGCTGAGTCCTACAGAACTGAAGGAGCTGGACACCGCCAATGACGGAACCTATGCTCATGCTACTGGCCTGGACCACGGCACGCTGTACCTGAACTTCAAGGATGCCACGGCCATCCGTGCTGGCGTGCCTTATCTCATCAGGTGGGACGGTGACGGCACTGACAACCTGGTGAATCCTTTGTTCAGCGATGTGACCATCGCCCCTGAATACAATAGTGATGAGAGTGTGGCTACCGTCGTTGACCATGCTGCTGTCAGCTTTACCGGAGGGAAGTTCGTTGGCACCTACAGCCCCATCCGCTTTACTGAGGAAGACCCGAGCATCCTATTGCTTGGTGCTGACAACACACTGTACTGGCCTTTGCCTGACCTGAGCGACAGTGACAACCCGAAGTATGCCTCCATAGGCGCCTTCCGCGCATACTTCGACCTGGGCAGCGCGAACACTGTGCGCAGCTTCGTGCTGAACTTCGGCGATGGCAGTGAGGCTGATGGCATAGAGCTTATTCAACAGCCCACGGTCAATGGACGGTCAGAAAGCTGGTACACCATCGACGGCATGAAGCTCGAGGGTAAGCCTAAGAAGGAAGGCATCTATATCCACAATGGCCGCAAAGAAGTTTTCCGGACAGCTCCCGCTGAATTTCCGCTGGCTCCTCTCCCATAAAACAAGGCCATGAGGTGTCTCCGCCGCTTCCCCCGCCCCGCCCCTGTAAGAGGCGGGGGGAGACGGCATGACGAATACGTGCACCACGCGACCGTCGCTCCTCTATTTCTTCTTGAAGTAGTCGTTGTAGACCTTGATGCTGAAGACGATGACGCTGCAGGTTGTGGTGATGAGGTTGGTGATGAAGAGAGCCCAGAGCATGTCGGGCTTGTGCAGCAGTCCCTGCAGCATGAAGCATGCGCCGCCGATGCCCATCATGAGGAAGGTGGGCAGGGCGATGCCGTCGGTCTCGCGTGTACGGATGGTGTGGATGGCCTGTGGCAGGTAGCCAAGGATCATGGTGATGCTGGCCACCCAGCCGCATATTTCATAGAAAGATGTCTGTTCCATAATGCTTCATCTTAGTTCTTACTCGACATGGCGATGGTTTCTAATCCTTTGCGTTGCTTCTGTTCTCCTTAATGATAAAGACGCAGGCTGCGCCGATGATGAGCAGTGCGCAGGCCACAAACATCATGTTGTACTGATGGCTGCCCACAAGCGAGAGCACGGCACCTCCCAGTAGGGCTGCAATGATCTGGGGCACGCAGATGGCGCAGTTGAACAGCCCGAGGTAGGCTCCCATGTGTCCATAGCCCTGGAGGGCATTGGTGACCAGTGCGAAAGGCAAGGCCAGCATGGCTGCCCACGCACAGCCGATGAGCAGGTAAGGGAGGAAGAGGACGTATTGATTGGTGATGAACGGCACGATGGCGAAGCCTATGGCACCTAATGCCAGGCTGAAGGAATAGGCCACCTTCATGTTGCGGAACTGCGGCAGCACCATCGCCCAGAGCACTGCTCCGAGTGTCTGAATGCCAAACACAATGCCCGTCCAGTTGCCGGCATCCTGATAGCCTGCCGACTTCGTGTCGGTGGTGCCCCACACGGTGTCGCTAATGGTGCCCGTGGTGTAGTTCCACATATAGAGGAACGCCGCCCAGCAGAAGAACTGCACCAAGGCCACCTGCCAGAAGGTTGACGGTGCATTCTTGAGTAGCGCCAGCCAGCTGGCACTCTGCTCCTTTTGCTCACTGCTCTCGTTGTATTCGGCATACACCTTGGGCGGCCACTCCTTCACCTTCATCACGGTGTAGACTACGCAGAGTATGAGGATGATGGCGCCGATATAGAACGAATAGACTACCGAGTCGGGGACTTGTCCCTCGGGGGCAGTGTTGGCAATGCCAATGGCAGTGAAGAAGAAGGGGAAGACAAAGCCGACGAGACCGCCAGCGTTGCAGAGGAATGACTGCAGTGAGTAGGCCTTGCTCTTCTGCTTCTCGTTCACCATGTCGCCCACCATCATCTTGAAGGGCTGCATGGCCATGTTGATGCTGGTGTCGAGCAACATCAGTGCACAGGCTCCAAACCACAGGGCGGCGCCTACGGTGAGGCCGAAGGAGCCGGCATTGGGCAATAGGGCCATGACCAGCACTGCCATGGTGGCACCGACGAAGAGATAGGGTATGCGCCGGCCGAAGCGCGTCCACGTCTTGTCGCTCAAGGTGCCGATAATGGGTTGCACCAGCATGCCCATGAGCGGTGGCAGAATCCAGAAGAAACTAAGGTCGTGGGGGTCGGCTCCCAATGTTGCGAAGATGCGTGAGATGTTGGCATTCTGCAAAGAATAGGCTATCTGCACGCCGAAGAATCCGAAGCTCAGGTTCCAGAGCTTCCAAAAGTTAAGGTCAGGTTTCTGTTTCATGGTTATGATGAATTATTATTTCTTCTTTAGTTTTTATCTTTTGGGGGCGGGCTGTCAGGGGGCGGGCTGTCAGGAGGCGGGCTGTCAGGAGGCGGGCTCTCTGGAGGCGGGGCGGCCTCTCAGGCCGCGCAAATGACGAAAATGTGGATGGATTTTTGCTTTGTTGTTCTTCATGATGATGATGATGGGTTATCTGGTGGTGCCGCGGATGATGAGGCGGGTGCGCACGATGCGCTTCTCCACTTGTCCTGCAGGGAGATTGCCCTCGACAAGGCCGATGAGGATGTTGGCCGCCTCCTCGCCCACGCGTGTTCCACGCTGCTCGACGGTGGTGAGCATGGGGTCGCAGCTGACGGCCCGCTCGCCGTTGGTGAAGCCGCAGATGCTGATGTCCTCCGGCACGCGCAGCCCCATGCGCTTCACGGTGTAGAGGATGCCGATGGCCGTCTCGTCGTTGACAGCGAAGAAAGCATCGGGATAGTAGTCGCCGTCGAACATGTCGGGCGTGATGATCTCTGCGGCTTCGCGGTTGTCGCAGTAGCGCGTCAGGTTGATGTCGAAGGGCAGCCCGTGTCTCAGCAGTGCGTCCTTGTAGCCGTTGAATCGGTTTTTCGAGATTTCGAGGTTCATCTGCGACCCGTAGTAGGCTATGCGTCGGCATCCCGTCTGTATGAGATGGGTGACGGCGTTGAAGGCTCCCATGTAGTCGTCGACCACGACGCGGCTGGCGTTGACTCCGGTGCAGATGCGGTCGTAGAACACCAGCGGCACGCCGGCGTCGATGAGTCGCTGGAAGTGCTCATAGCGGTGGGTGTCCTTGGCCTGCGAGACGATGATACCACACACCTTGTTCTCGTAGAACGACTGGCAGAGGCGCACCTCGCGCTCGTACTGCTCTCCGCTCTGTGCCACCATGATGCGGTAGCCGTGCTGCTCGGCCTCCTCCTCGATGCCCTTCAGGATGGTGCTGAAATAATAGTGCACCAGCTCTGGCACGATGACGCCGATGATTTTCATAGGCTTCACCCTTGAGTGGCGCAACGACTCGGCCAGCACGTTGGGCGTGAAGTTGTGGTCGCGTGCATACTGCTGTATGCGCAAGCGCTGTGCCTCGCTGATGCGCGGCGAGTTGTTCAGCGCCCTCGACACTGTGGCCACCGATATGCCCAGTTCACGGGCAATGTCCTTCATCGTCAGCATAGAGATTTGCTTTATTATCTGTGATGGGTCTTATGGGACTTATGAGACCTATGGGACTTATGGGTCTTATGGGACCTATGGGACCTATAAGACCTATGAGTCCTATGCCCCCGCTGCTTCGATGTGCAAAGTTAATGCAAAGATTTCTCCCGCGCGCGTTACATTAAATTAATATAAAGGGAATTGTGCGCAAACGTTTGCGCTTCGCGCCTAAAAGAAAATCGCTTAAAAAAGTGTCACAACATGTAAAAAGAAATTATCTTTGCACGTAAATTACCTAATAGGCGATTAAAGAAACAACTAATAATATTAACTAACTAAAAATGTAATGATGAAGCAGGTAAACATTCAATTACCGTTAAGGTTGATGACCCTCCTGTTGGGGCTCTTCCTTTCGGTAGGGGCCTTCGCGCAGCAGATGACTGTGAAAGGCCATGTGAAAGATGCCACTGGTGAACCCATCATTGGTGCTACCATCCGAGTTGCAGGCACGCAGTCAGGCGTGGTGACCGACTTTGATGGTAACTTCCAAATTCAGGCCAGCCAGGGTCAGACGCTCAACGTAAGCTACATCGGCTATCAAGCTGTCGATGTGCAGGCTGCTCCCAATGTCACCGTGACGCTGCATGAAGACTCGCAGTCACTGGAACAGGTGGTGGTCATCGGTTACGGTGTGGCCAAGAAGAGCGACCTCACAGGTAGTGTAACGGCTCTGAAGCCCGATTCAAAAAACAAAGGTGTGGTGGTGAATGCACAGGACATGCTGGCCGGTAAGGTGGCAGGTGTCAACGTCACCAGCAACGACGGTACACCTGGTGGAGGTGCCACCATCCGCATCCGTGGCGGCTCCTCGCTCAACGCCAGCAACGACCCGCTGCTCGTCATTGACGGTGTGCCTATGGACAACAACGGCGTGAAGGGCGTTGCCAACCTCCTCTCAACCATCAACCCTCAGGACATTGAGTCGTTCAACGTGCTGAAGGACGCTTCGGCCACAGCCATCTATGGTAGCCGTGGTTCTAACGGTGTCATCATCATCACCACGAAGAAAGGCCGCAAGGGCCAGAAACCGCAGGTGAGCTATGCAGGAAGCATGACCGTGAGCACCAACAAGAACACCCTCGACGTGATGGACGGCAATGAGTACCGTGCCTTCATCAAGAAAATCTGGGGCGAGGACAGCGATGCCTACAGAATGCTTGGCACCGCCAATACCGACTGGCAGAAGGAGATCTACCGTACGGCCGTCAGCCATGACCACAACGTCACCGTGTCGGGTGCCTTCAAGGAGTTGCCCTACCGCGTGTCGTTAGGCTATACCGACCAGCAGGGAACACTACAGGGCTCTGACTTCAAGCGTGTCACGGCAGCCCTGAACCTGAACCCCTCGCTGCTCGACGACCATCTGACGCTGAACCTCAACGCCAAGGGTATGTATGCCCATTCGATGTTTGCCGACGGAGGTGCCGTGGGTGCTGCCTTCCGCTTTGACCCCACGCAGGATCCGCACGCCTATACATCGGAATTCCACAAGAACATGCTGGGCGGCAACATGCAGCAGACACTGCAGAACTTCGGAGGATTCTTCGAGTGGCCCACCGCAGGAGCCTACGGCGACAGCTCGTGGCCTTACACCTTCTATCGCAACGCCACGCAGAACCCGCTGGCCATGCTCGACCTCGTGAGCGAGTCGGCCCATAGCCGTGCTTTCATAGGCAGTGCCGACATGGACTACAAGATTCACGGCTTCGAAGACTTGAGACTGCACCTCACGCTGGGTGCCGACATCTCGAAGGGCACACAGTACCGCGACGGAAGCCCCGCCTCGCCACAGTACACCTACTACGGTAGCAACGGATCGGAGACCATCACCAAGCGCAACCTCTCGCTGTCGGCCTACGCACAGTATTACAAGGATTTCGCCGAGATTCATCATATCGATCTCATGGGAGGCTATGAGTGGCAGCGCTTCTGGCGTTCACAGTACAACGACTACATTGGCCGTTATCCTTCGACGGCCGGACCCAATGCCGGCAAGGAGCGCGATCACACACCCTACAGGTTCAGGACCGAGAACTACCTCGTGTCGTTCTTCGGACGTATGAACTACATCCTGGCCGACCGCTACTATCTCACCGCTACCATCCGCGACGACGGATCCTCACGCTTCAAGGACCACTGGTCACTGTTCCCCTCGGTGGCACTGGCCTATCGCCTGAGCGAAGAGAGCTTCATGAAGAACATCGAGAGCCTCTCCGATGCAAAGATTCGCCTCGGCTGGGGTAAGACCGGACAGCAGGACGTGAACAGCGATTATGCCTGGATTCCCACCTACTCAATGAGCACCGGCACCAATGGCTTCTATCCCGTCACAGGCACAGGCGTGCTCTACAGGCCCGACAACTTCACTCCCGACTTGAAGTGGGAGACCACCACCACCTATAACGTGGGTATCGACCTGGGATTCTTCAAGCAGCGACTCACCTTGAGCGCCGACTACTATTACCGCAAGACCACCGATCTGCTGAACTATGCTCCCACAGTGGCCATGTCAGCCTTCCGCAACCAGGCTTGGCAGAACATCGGCTCGATGAAGAACACCGGTATCGAGGCCACTATCGGCGTCAAGCCCGTGCAGACAGAGGACTGGTTCTGGCAGATTGACTACAACATTACTTATAATAAGAACGAGATTACCGACCTCAGCGGCGTATCGGCCGACGGAAGCCCCGTGCCCAACACTGGCATCACCATCGGCACCGACAAATACTTGCAGTACCATCAGGTGGGCCATCCCATGAACTCATTCTACGTCTTCCAGCAGGTTTACGATGCCAACGGCAAGGCTATTGAGAATGCAGTGGTAGACCGCAACGGCGACGGACAGATTACCGACGACGACCGCTATTTCTACAAGAGCCCCGCTGCACCCGTTACCATGGGCCTGGCTTCACGCTTAGAGTACAAGAACTGGGACTTCGGCTTCTCGCTCCGCGCAAGCTTCGACAACTACGTGTTCAACAACATCGAGTCGGGACAGGCCAATGTGCAGCCCAACGAGGTGTGGGCACTGTCCACCTATTTGGCTAACCGCCCGAAGAAAGCTGTCGAGGAAGGATGGCAGACCTACGACCCCACGGCACTGCTCTCCGACCGCTATGTTCACAACGCCTCGTTCCTGAAGTGCGACAACATCACTCTGGGCTACTCCTTCAGCGATCTGTTCAAGACTGCCAGCTACAAGGGACTCATGGGCCGCATCTACGCCACCGCCAACAATGTGTTCACCATCACAAAGTATAAAGGACTTGATCCCGAGGTGTTCAGCGGCTACGACAACGAAATGTATCCGCGTCCGCTTTCCTTCATCGTCGGACTGAACCTGAACTTCTAAGATTGACAATTGAAGACTGATTATTGAACATTATTTTAAGCATACAACTATGAATTTCAGATATTTCAAAAACATCGTTCCCGTCGCTGCCATCCTTCTGGCAGGAGGGATGAGTTCTTGCACCGGCGACTTGGACGTCACGCCCATCAACCCGAACCTCGCACTGGAATATGATGCCGACGGACTGTTCAACAAGTGCTATGCCAATATCGCCCTGCAGGGCAATGGCGGCGCTAACGGCGACTGCGACATCGACGGTCTGGACGGAGGTACAACGGGCTTCGTGCGCCAGATGTGGAACTCTAACGAGCTGACCTCCGACGAGGCCATCTGCTCGTGGGGTGACAATGGCATACAGCAGTTCTGCTATAACACCTACGATGCCTCACACCCGATGCTCAACGGCTACTACGCCCGACTGACTACCGGCATCTCTTATTGTAACCAGTACCTTAACGTGGCAGGCGGACAGGATGCTGTGAAGACGGCAGAGATACGCTTCATCCGTGCCTTCGAGTATTACCTGCTCATGGATGCTTTCGGAAACATTCCTTTCGCCACCGAACTCACCGTTCCTGCACGCATGACACGCAAGGAAGCTTACGACTGGATAGAGAAGGAACTGCTCGACTTGGAGCCGGCCCTCTCCGATGCTAAGGCCAAGAAAAGCACCGACCCCAACTACGGACGCGTGGACAAGGCTGCAGCATGGATGCTGCTTATGCGTCTCTACTTCAATGCAGAGGTTTATACCGGTACGGCACAGTGGGCCAAGGCCGCTGAGTATGCCAAGAAGGTGATGGACAGCGATTATCGCCTGAACACACAGGGGCAGAACGGATGGAGCGCCTACCAGATGCTCTTCATGGGCGACAATGGCGAGAGCAACGCCGCTTACGAGGCAGTGTTCCCCATCCTCTGCGACGGTCTGAAGACCACCAGCTGGGGCACATCGCTCTTCCTCATCGCCTCGACCTTCGACGGCGGTATGCACGCCAACCCCTACGACCCCAACGAGGCAGCCACCAACGGCACACAGGAGACATGGGGCGGCAACCGCGCTCGCAAGGACTTGGTGCTGAAGTTCTTCCCCGATGGTAACGTGCCTGTTGAGACCGCTTCCTACGATCTCACCGCTGCCGCCGGCGACGACCGCGCCCTTTTCTGGGGCATCGATCACACCCTCGACAACGTGAACGGCTTTGCAGGCGACTTCTCCGAGGGATATGGAGTGGCCAAGTTCATCAACTATAAATCTACAGGTGCTGTCGTGCTTGGCAGCGATGCACAGTTCCCCGATGCCGACTTCTTCATGTTCCGCGTGGCTGAAGCCTATCTCACCTACGCTGAGGCAACGGCACGCCAGAACGGCGGCAACATCACCAGCGAGGGTGTCAATGCCCTGAACGCCATTCGCAGCCGTGCCAACGCCAGCCATAAGTCGAACTTCACCATGGACGAGATTCTCGACGAGTGGTGCCGTGAGTTCTACTTCGAGGGACGCCGACGCGTCGACCTCATCCGCCATGGCAAGTACGGTGGCGACGTGAACTACAACTGGTCATGGAAGGGCGGCGTGAAAAACGGACGCAACTTCCCCGCCTATCGCAACGTCTTTGCGATTCCCGCCGCTCAGGTAAAGGGAGCCATCACTCAGAATGAAGGCTATTAGACCTATGGTAAAAAGGTTATAAACTCGAAAAGTTGAAAAGCTAAAAGAAATTACTGTTATGAAGACAATTCTAAAATCAATATTGCTGCTGGCAACGTGTGTCCTCACCTTCACTGCGTGTGAGGACGACAGAGACTCGAATCCCACGCTGCTCAAGCCTACCACGTTCACGCTCAACCAGCCAGCCTACGCCTCGTCGGTCATCGACCTGGCAACGTCTGTCGGCATACCCTTCACGTGGAACCAGCCCAACTATGGCTTCCCCATCGTCACAGAGTATCAGTTTGAGGTGCATCCCTCTGTCACGGATGCCTCTAACTACGATGGTAACGAATACTTGACCGTTGACGACGTATTCACCACCGCCTCAGGCGTCCTGAGTACCAACAAGCTGACCGCTATCATCATAGAGGGACTCGGATGGACTGACATTACCGAGGAAGAGGCTAAAGACCTTCCTGAAGTAGTAAAGGTCTTCGTGCGCGTTGCGGCATCTACAGTCGGTACAGAGACCATTTACTCAAATCCCGTGGCACTGACCGTAGTTCCCAGCCTCGAAGTGGCACCCTCATTCCCCGAGTTTATCTACATGATGGGTAACTTCAACGCATGGAGCACTCCCGTTGCTTTGCGCAGCCCCGCCATGGACGGCCTCTACAGCTGCTTCAATTATCTTGACGGTGGCTTCAAGTTCCGTCCTAATGAGAACAACTGGGACGGCGACTGGGGACAGGATCCCAGCGGCGCCTACGGCACGCTCGTTGCTGATGGCGAGGAAGACTGTAACGATGCAGGCAAGAGCTTCCCCGACGAGGCCAAGCCTGCCGGATTCTATAAGATTGACGTTGACATGACTCAGATGACATGGAGCATCAGCGCCATCGAGTCGGTGAGCATCATAGGAGGCTTCAACGGCTGGGGCGGCGACGTCGAGATGACCTACAATGTCGATGGCGGTTATTGGGAGTGCACCACCAGCGAGGTGGAAGGCGAGTTCAAGTTCCGTGCCAACCACGACTGGGGCATCAACTGGGGCGGCAGCTTCGACAGCTTGACGCAGGATGGCAGCAACCTCTCGCTCGATGCCGGCACCTACACCTTCAAGCTCTTCCTCACATACGATGGCGACAGCCATGTTGAAATCACACAGTAACACTCATAATACGCAGAAACAAGTATGAAAAAGATATTGCTTTTCGCAGGTCTTGCCCTTCTTGCGGCAAGCTGCACAGAAGACTATACCGACTGGGCTGGCCTTCAGAAGAACGATGCCGAGGACGCCAAGGCGGTGACAATAAAGTTTACACCGGTATCCGGCGACATCGACCTTGCTGCTGCAGGCGACAGCGTCAAGCTGTTCACGCCCGACGTAGCTGTTGACGACGAAGCTGTCTCTTCCTATCTCGTTTCCTTGGATTCGGGTGTAGAAGGAGGAGATGTCTATGAACTGGATGCTGACAACGAAGGCCGCGTGCTGAAGAGCTACTTGCAAGAGGCTGTTGTCGATTTCTTCGGAGCACGCCCCGTGGCTCGCGCTCTCAACATGGACATCACTGCCTACACACTGGTTAAAGGACAGAGCATCAAGAACACCCTGGGCAAGAGCAGTGTCAGCGTCATCCCACAGGCACCGGAGATTGAGGCGGCCTACTACCTCACGGGCAACATCAACGATTGGGACAACAAAGACGAAACCTACGAGCTCACCAACGACGGCAGCGACCCCTACGAAAACCCGACCTTCAAGCTGCGCATCCCCGCTACTGAGGACGGCAGCAACATCGAGTTCAAGATGACGCCCAAAAGCGGACTCGGCGGCGACTGGACCAAGTGTCTGGCTGCTTCCAGCGAGGAAGGTAAGTTCAACTATAATAACGAAGGTGAAAACTTCGTCATCGTTGGCGACCCTGACGCCCTCTTCTACGATATCGTGTTCCACATGCTCGATCAGACTTGGTCGGCTACACCCGTAGGCTTCAACGAGTTTATCTATGAGATTGGCAACGAGAGTGGCTGGAGCGAGCCGCATCCGCTCCACGGCAATGGCCTCGGGCAGTATGGTGCCATCATCTGGCTCGATGGTGAGTTCAAGTTCAAGCCCAATGCCGACAACTGGGATGGCGACTGGGAGAAGGCTTCCGGCGATGTCAACGGCGGTACCCTCACAGCCGATGGCGGTCCTAACATGGATGGCGTTGCTGCTGGCTTCTACTACGTGCAAGTCGACCTGAAGGAGATGACCTACAAGATCACTCCTGTCAACTCCATCAGCATCATTGGCTCTGTCCGTGGTTCCTGGGACACTGATGTCGACATGACCTACAACGAGAACTTCAAGTGCTGGGAGGCTCGCGAGACTCTCAACGCCGGCGAGTTCAAGTTCCGCCTCAACCACGACTGGGCTGTTAACTGGGGTGGCACAGCAGACGACCTCGTACAGGATGGCGCCAACCTGCAGCTGGCTACCGACGGTGCATACATCATCCGCTTCTTCATCAACGGCGAAGGACCTGCCCACTGCACTGTCAAGGAAGATAGCGGCTATCCCGACTTCTTCTATGAGATAGGCAACGAAGGCGGTTGGAGCACCAGCCATCAGCTGGCAGGTAATGGCAACGGGCAGTATCAGGGTTTCTACTACTTGGACGGCGAGTTTAAGTTTAAGCCCAATGCTGACAACTGGGACAACGACCTGGAGTATATTGACGGCACGACGATGGGCGGCACGCTTACCGACGGCGGCAGCCTCAACTGTCCTGACCCGGGCGCAGGATTCTATCGCATCGACCTCGACGCCGCTGCCATGACCTACGCGCTGAAGAAGATTGAGTACGTCAGCATCATCGGCACGGCCAACGGCAACTGGGACACCGACACCGACCTCACCTACAACAAGGACGAGGGCTGCTGGGAGGTGACCTGCGACCTCAATGCCGGCGAGATGAAGTTCCGCGGCAACCACAATTGGGACGGCGACGTAGACCTGGGCGGCTCGTTCGACAGCCTCGTGCATGGCGGCAGCAACATCGCCGTTGAGGCTGGCAACTACACCATCAAGCTCTACATCAGCATTGCCGGCAAGCACCATGCCGTGGTGAAAAAGAACTAAACGTTAACTCTGTTCCGCCAGCTCCACGCAAGGAGTGAAGCGAAACTGAAGGGGAGTGAAAGCGACATGATTGTCACTTTCGCTCCCCTTCCTCTATAGTCCTCTTCAGTCCTCTCCCATCCTCTTCAGTCCTCTTCAGTCCTCTCCCATCCTCTCCCGTCCTCTCAAAAAAAACACGCCAGGCAACATCGGCCTGGCGTGATTTCTTTCGTGGGGTACTTTCTACTAAAAAGAATTATGCTTCCTTCTTCACAGCTACGCGCTTCTCCTTGATGCGGGCAGCCTTACCCGTGAGCTCGCGCAGGTAGTACAGCTTGGCGCGACGGACTTTGCCGTGACGCTTGACCACGATCTTGTCGATGCGGGGAGAATGGACGGGGAAGGTGCGCTCCACGCCTACGCCGTAGGCCACCCGGCGCACGGTGAAGGTCTCGCGGAGACCGCCGCCCTTGATCTTGATGACCACGCCCTCATAGACCTGGATACGTTCGCGGTTGCCTTCCACGATCTTGCAGTGGACTTCCACGGTATCGCCGGGGCGCAGTTCCGGCACGTTGGACTTAAGCTGTTCGGCTTCGATCTGATCGAGTAAGTTGGACATTTTTTCCTCCTGAATTCGTCAGCCGTTCATTCCCGTCTTATTGATCTTGCGGCAGAGGACCGGATCAATGGCCTGCTCCGGCGAATGACCGACAGAGGCAAGCTGTAATATTGTACCACAGGGCGCCGGCAGATGCAAGCCTTTTTTGCAGGTTTTTTCGCAGCGCAAACTGCGCACAGTTTGCGCGCACGCCGCGGGCGGGAACTATCATACGCTTTCCCGTTATTTTTTGCAATATCTTTTTACAATATCTTATTGAATAGTCTTTCAGGCAGGTTTATAATAATGACGGTTTGTAAATCACGTTTTCGGTTTTTCAAAAATATATATTATTTTTCGGAGGTATCACCCATGACTCTTATCGAAAACATCCGCGCCAAAGCCAAGCTCCAGGGCAAGAGCATCGTCCTGGCCGAGGGCACCGAAAAGCGCACCGTTTCCGCCGCCGCCATCCTGGTCAAGGAAGGCATCTGCCAGGTGACCCTGGTGGGCAACGAGGACGAAGTGAAAAAGGTCGCCGCCGAGCAGGGCGCCGACATCAGCGGCGTCAAGATCGTGGACCCCGCCACGTCCGAGTGGTTCGAGGATTTCGCCCAGACCTATTGCAAGCTGCGTGAAAAGAAGGGCATGACCATCGAAAAGGCCAGAGAGACCATGAAGAAAGAGCTGTATTTCGGCGTTATGATGGTCTACAAGGGCTATGTGGACGGCATGGTGGCCGGCGCCAAGAACACCACCGGCGACGTGCTGCGCCCCGGCTTCGAGATCATCAAGACCAAGCCCGGCATCTCCGCCGTGTCCGGCACCTTCGTCATGATCACCCCGAAGAAGGAATTCGGCGAGGACGGCATCCTGCTGTTCGCCGACTGCGCCGTGAACCCCAACCCCACCGCGGATCAGCTGGCCGAATTCGCTTACTGCACCGCCCAGACCGCCAAGGATATCGCCGGTTTCGCCGAACCCCGTATCGCCATGCTCAGCTTCTCCACCAAGGGCAGCGCCAAGCATGCGCTGGTGGAAAAGGTGGCCGAAGCCACACGCATCGCGAA
>JAEEGJ010012573.1_pt1 | contig 20882 bp, 23 predicted proteins | sample 8958761 | NCBI WGS metagenome assembly JAEEGJ01 (sample SAMN16246546, study PRJNA631951) | gut metagenome | biome: gut microbiome; feature: rumen; material: RS-attached | host: Bos | place: Iran: Karaj | collected 2018-10
ACATCGTTGCTGTTGTAAACATGCAGGCGGAATCCATTCAATTCATACGCCTGAAACTGACCTACTTTCTTCTTTGTATTTTCCATTTTTGAAAAGTTTAATTATTTGATTTAATGTGCTTTATCCTATCGTTAATGATGCTTTCCTGATGTTCAATGCCCCATAAAATCAATGCATCCAAATGCGGCATGAGGCTCTTTCCGCGCTCGCTGAGACGGTATTCCACTCGTGGTGGTACTTCCATGAACACCTCGCGACTGATAATTCCGTCGTCCTCAAGATGGCGCAATGTGGAGGTCAGCATCTTTTGTGAAATGTCAGGGATTTGTCTCCACAAATCCTTGAATCTTAGTACTTCCTTTTGCTCCAAGGTGTAAAGTACTAACAACGACCATTTGTCGGTGATGTGCGAAATCACGTTGCGTATCGGACAATCGGGAAAGGTGGCACTTTGTATCTCTTTCTTGTTAGCCATTTGATGAAATTTTCTGCAAAAATAGTCAAAAATAATCAGAGAATCACTCACTTACGACAAGTCAACACACGCACCTTTTGGTTAGTTTTGCTGAAAATCAAAGAGTAAAAAAAAGATGAGTTTCAACCCAAAGCAGTGCCTCTTAATTTTTCCGATTAACTTTTAGTTGTCCTTCACAGGTGAGAAGGGACATTTTTTGCCGATGCACTGGTTGTTGATACGGCTGCGTGAGCATTTCACTTCGGTTTTTTCCATCTCCACGCCGAGATGCTCTTTAACGAAATCGATAGCCGTAAGTATTGATAGGTAAGAGTCACGCTTACAGCAACGCGGGCCGCCGTTCAGGGCCACCTGCTCCAGAGCGCGAGCCGTCATCAGGTTGCATAATTGCCAGGTTTCGGTGGAGAGCGGTGTGTTGCGGGTGACCACCGACATGAAGATGCCGGTGCTGATAGCGGCTCCACAAGCGCCCATATAACCACAAGCGCCTCCCGGTACCTGCCGTCCGCGACTCATCACTTCGAGCAATCCTGATTGCAGGTCCACCTTTATTGAGTCTGTTGCTGCGTTGTTGTAAGCTGTCAACAAGGCGGCACCCACCAGCACATGGTGCTCTGGACCGTGCATGTGGCAGAACGGCTGCGACATCATCTTCTCCAAGATGGCGATAGGGTCTTTGGAAGTTTCCGCCAGGCACAAGGCCATGATGGAATCCATGCCGGCGGTGTGGCAATCGGAGCAGACATAATGACCTTCCACGCAGCGGGTCTTGCTGGGTTCTTGCTTGTGGCAAAGCACACACTCCATCAGCGTGTCCTGTTCGAGGTATTCCAGCGGCGCACCGCAAATCAAACATTCTTCATTTTTCATATCGGGTATCTCTTTTTCAGATTGGTTTTCCGTGCAGGCCGTCAAACATAAAACCAACACGGCTGCCAGAAAGACATTTGCTATTTTCATTTTGAAAAAATTTCGGCAAAAGTACGAAAAAAGGCGCAATCCGAAAGATGCGGCACTATGTGGCCTGAAGCCTCGGAGAGGCGCAACGCACGCAGTGCTCCTAACACCATACAAGCGGAGCGTAGTATGGTGATTAACGGCCGCCGCTGATCTGGCATATCGGAGATATGCGAGACCTCACTGTCGCTGTCATCCAACATAGTCTGTCACATCTCTCCGAGATACTCATTGTACGCATGCAGCGACAATACAACACGGACTGGGTGGTGTTAACTTACATAAGGAAGGTTACAAAAGCTCTATCCGATACCATAAACATTGTTTTTGTCAATAGAATATTTCTTCATAACTATCTGAATAAGAATCCCCAGTTCCCCACGACAAATAATATCCATAAACTCTCTTGTCTGGAACGAAGGCACTGCAATCGATGGCTTGGGTCGAATGACATTGAGGTTTGATCTGTAGTTTCTTGTATAACTTGCAGAAAATCGGCTTGTCTTCTTCTTGGGTAAATCGATTCTCATTGCGGGCATGGTATCGGCAAAGGAAACAGTTCCTTATCTTGAATCCTCTCTCAAAAGCCTTGGCCACACCAAACACAAAGCTATTTCCTTCCCATAACCCCACGTCGTAAAACAATATTTCGTAAAGCAGGTTGTTCTCGTTTCTATGGCGTTCTATCATTTTATCTTTCTCTCCACAAAGAACTGTTTCGTTTAGGCAGAAACGAGAAGGATTGTTTTTATAAATAGCAAATTGATGAACTTCATGACAATTCAGCAATTCCTTCTTGGCATCATGGAAGTTGTAGCATCTAACAATTGGGGCATCTTTCTCATTCCTCCTGTTTTTTCTTCTATCTATATCAAAGTAATCACTGTCTGATAGTTCCGTTTGTTTTAGCTGACACGATTCTATCAGCTCCAGATCCTCTTCTTTGTTAAGCCCTATCTCAATGATTCGATAGCCCGATTGTATTTTGTCTTTTTCGCAGGCATGAGAGACCATGATTTCCACGAATATTGGCTGATTTCCCTTGCTACTTTTCAAAAGGATGTCGGCGACGAAAGATAAAGGTTCAACTTTTTCTTCTTCAGCAACGCTATCATAGTACTGTGTCAGGTCAAATTCTTTCCATTCGTATTTATTGCAAACATCTGGATCGTCGCCAAAAGAGTGTCTTATTTGGCAGTATTTATCTTTCACACAGGGAACCTTCTGTCTTAAAACAATATTGAAAGGCTCCTCTTGGGTAAGGCATTCTGTGTAGGCTTTTATGAAAGTATATTTGCCCATTTTATGAAGATAGGTCTCAAAGTTGCAATCAACTTCGGTTTTGTGTCTAAAGTGATGTTGGTTTTTACTCCCAAGGCATGCCGACAACTCCTGCCCGCATGAAATACATGTAAACCTTGTCGCTTTCCTCATTTCAGGAGTGACTTCTTCAATGTTTACGATTTCATCGTTGTTGTTTTTTGCCCGTTTATACTTGATGATACCCATTGCGTGCTTTAGTGTCTTTTGCGTTATGGCATAAATATGTATTCAATAATAATTGCACTCTATTTTGTAATGCTTTGACCACGCTTTGTTCAGAAAATGCCGCATGCCACTGTTCTCTGAATTTCCGATAGGTCATCCTGTTTTATTCAAAAGAGGTGGCAAAAATACAACCTTTCTCGAATAAAATAATTTGTTTTAATTTTACATCAGATATCGCCCTCTCAGCATCTCGAAATCCGCATCGGTCAAGCCCAAAACGTTGCGGAGATAGGCGTCCATTGAGCCGTATTCCGCATCGATCAGGTCGAGGGATCTGATGAAATTCTCGGTATTGGCCCCGATGAAGGATTTAACTACGGCCAATTCCTCCTCCTTGCCGCCAAAGAACTTCACCCGGCGGCAGAATTTGCGGACAGCCCAGGCATAGACTTGATTGGTCTTGTCGAAATCAGCGATGATGGTCTCTCGGTCAACCCCCAAAGCCGACAACAGATAAGCTGCCGCGAGACCAGTACGGTCCTTTCCTTGCGTACAGTGAAAGAAAACAGCGCCTTCGGGAGTATTGACCACTTCGCGAAGAAAAGCAGCAAACTGTCGCTGACATGCGGGGCGCATCACCATCATAGGGTACATCTCCCTCGCAATGGTCTTCGCTTTCTCGTTGAAAGCCGCAATCATGATAAGTTTGGAGATGTCGAACGGCACCTCCACGTAGGCGGTGTCCATCCCTTCGTTTTGCATGATTACTGCGTCGAATTCCAAATAGGTCATCTCGTTTTATTCAAAAGACGCTGCAAAAAAACAACTTTTCTTGAATAAAATGGTGATTTTGGGATTCTTTACTTTGTCTTTCTTACTCTCCTTCCAGATTTTCCTTCGCCTCGGCACAATTCTCCCAGATAGCGCCAACTTTGTGGCAGGTTTTCTTGTCTGGGCAGTCACCACAAGTCTCGTAGCCCTTGGTGGTTACACATTTATGAACCTCGCACAGATGGCTGCAGAAGTAGAATTTGAGGCCTTCCACACGGCACCCCATACAATTAATGCTCTCAGGTGTGATCTGATCGGTATGGTTCATCTCGCACCATTTCTTAGCAACCTCAACGCGCATTTTGTCGTCGTTTTTCTTCGTGGCGATGCGAGCCTCACAGGTCTCGCAGTTAATGCCACAGCATGCAATCATTATATTCATGTCTCTTATTTAATTATCATTTTACATTTGGCAAAGCATTACACTTTTCCAACATAAAAATTGGCAATATTTTACACTTTCCCAACTTTTGTTCCAAACTTTTCAGTTTTCCGCAGCCTGGCATCTCTGATTCAACAACTTCAGCTCTTCTATCAAGTTCAGGTATTCAGAAGAAAAGAGGTAATCAATTTCATGACAGATTCGGTTGCTATAAACTTTCTTGCCTTTGGAATAGCATGTGATACCAATCACGGGTTGACCGGTTTCCACTTTCTCACTGTTCTTCCTGACGATGGGTGGGTTGTCAAAAAAGGCGGCTTTTATCATTTGTATAATATTCGCCGCTGTTGTATCTGAAAGCGAATAGGTACAAACCTTCCCGTACTCTTTGTCGCCAATGGTTATCGTCTCCTTTGACTTTAGGTAATCAAAATCAAAAGAACATAATTCGTCGAGATAATACATTTCAATCTGGTCGATGGTTTGGAATTTGACATTCGATTGTGCCACCACCTGGGTGAAAAGGCAAAAAGACAACAATATAAGGACGAACTTTTTCATATTGCGTTTTATATCAAAATATTATGACCTTGCAAAAATACACTATTTCTTTTACATGGCAAAGTACATATACATTTATCCCAAACTTTATTCTTTTGTCAATACAACTCGTGCTCCAGCGCATGTACCATCTCAACGATGTGTAGATATTTTTTTATAACATATTGAGTACCAATATATTACCATACCATGTTTTCAAAAAAATTATAGCTAATCTGTTGGAAATGAGAAAATAATGTGTAATTTTGCAGCATTCAAATTCACAATCCCATCAATATGAAAAAGTTATTCCCATTGTTTCTTATCCTCATACTCGCTATCACCCCGCCGGCCCTATCCCAAACAGATGCTGATTTTCAATTTATAGATAGTTTGATAGCGGCAGGCGAGTATGAGCAGGCACGCCACTTTGCCACTGACAAATACCAACAAATCTCCACCAATGCAGCTGAATACAGTGATGTTTTACGCTTGTTGTTAGCAGTGAATTGGTCGTGTGAGTACTGGCTGCGAATGAACTGCGATTATTCCAATAGCCTGTCCATCAACAAAGAGCTGGAACACCTCATTAATCAGAATAAGAAATTCATAAGGCAAGATTTGTTGTATTTCATTTATCGTAATATGACCGTCAATCACACTGGGCTGGGACAATACGATGAAGCTCAAAAGTACAGAGATCTACTTTATAAAGCTCACAAAAAGGGAAAATTACCCTGTGATGAAGAGTTGTGCCACTATTACAATTTTGACTTTTTCAGGATCGATACTCTAAATATCTGGGGATATGAATGGTACGACAAGTTGCCGAGAAACCGTTTCTCCACCAGTTTCACCAAGGTGGTCTATTACGTTTACAGTACCCATCCCGACGGCAGCGACAAAGACCAGCTCTACCGCCTGCATTTGATTATGTTTCACGGGACAGATATGCCTTTCGACTACATCATGGAGAAACATATCTCAACGGAAAACGGCGAAATGCGAAGCTCCATGTACGATTATACCTACAAGGAAAACATCGACTACGAGAAATTGCACAACGATGTAATCGAGATTGTCAAGGGAGGCAAGAAAACCGACACTCGACAAAGTTCCCGTTATAAAGAAATTGAAAGTTTCTGCCACGATTCTATAAACGTATCCGAAGAAGCCATTGGAACACGAGATAAAACAGAATACGTCTCCACGGAGCCATATCAGGAGTTTGATCTTTTCTATGGACACTACAAGCATCTGAACATCTCACTGAACGGAACGGTCAAGTCGGTGGTGCAAACCGAAATGCCCGTTTCCTTATTGAAAAAGGCCAATTCTTCAGAGAAGGTTTCTGTCCGCCAGCAAACATGGAAGTTTTCCCCAACGGGGCAATTGTCCCTTTGCCATATCAACAAGACCACCCTAAAGGATATTTTAGACTACGATATCAACGATGACAATACTTTGTCTGACGACAACTTTGAGTCAACAGACACGATCGCTTATTACCGCTTTAACTTCCTCGGTCAAATAAGGATAGACATCAATGAAATCTCTAGTTGCAAAGAAACTTTCGAATATGACCAAAACGGCCACCTGACAAAAGTGTCGACCTATTATTGGGACAATGATGTTTTGAGTGAGACGTTGATTACGCTAAATGATGACGGGAAACCTGTGCGAGTGGAAGAAAGAAGAAACGGAAACGGCATGAAAAGCATAGGTGTCGTCGATTGCTATTGCTATGATGAACGGGGCAATAGGGTGGCGCACCAGATGAACAATTGCAACGTTGTGCAATGGATGGATTATTATGTGTATGACAGCTTGGACAATGTGATTTTCAGGGGTCGTTGTCAGGGTTACCGAGGGAACCATAACAGCTGCGAGTGCAAGAGATTTCAGAAGAATGAAGGGTATGAATATGATGACCAGCATAATATGACCCGTAAATACTCCATCGGGGACTGGAAACCCAGCGGATGGGACAATTATTACCAATACGACAGCGAAGGAAGAGAGATTGAGTACAAGAATTATGATGTACGAGGTAAGCAACGCACCTTTGACCGTCATATTCAAACTACGTACGATTCTGCCGGTAGAATAGTGAAGAAAGAGGCTTTATTAGGGAATTTTCGGCCCGAAGAATTCGTTTTCATTGATTCAGAAAAGGAAGAATGGGTGTATGACGAGTATGGCAATCTGGTGGAGCATGTCGTTTATGAAACAAAAGCCAAGCTACACAAAATTGTCCGCTACCAATACAGCTACGACCCACATGGCAATTGGGTGAAACGCGTGCGGTATGAGGGAGGCAGCGATGATTCGATGACCCCAACGGAAGTTTTGGAGCGCAAGATTGAGTATTACGAATAGCCGACAGCAAAGGGCGTGGCGCAAATCAGATAGCTTTCGCGCTGTTTGTACTACAAGTGGGTTTCCCCCGCAAACCGTTTCAATGCCTCCTCGTCGAGCCGCTGCACCGTCCATTCGTCCATCGGGATGGCACCGATGCTGCGATAAACCTTCAGGGCGGACTTGTTCCAGTCGAGGCAGATCCACTCCATGCGGCCGCAGTGGCGCTCCACAGCGAGTTTGGCCAGATATTTCAGCAGGGCTTTGCCGTACCCGCGACCGCGTTTTTCGGGCAGGATGAAAAGGTCTTCAAGATAAAGTCCCTTGCGCCCCACAAAGGTGGAGAAGTTGTGGAAGAATAAAGCGAAGCCGACCACCACGCCGTCCTCTTCGGCAAAGACCACCTCGGCGGAATGTTCCACAAACAGAGAATGATAGATGGTTGCTTCGTCGGCCACCACCTCGTCGGCACACTTCTCATAGACGGCCAACTTTTTGATGAATTCCAAGACGAGTCCCGCCTCTTCGGGCTTCGCAGGGCGGATGGTGAAATGATGTTTCTGCCTATCTTTCGCCTTCCGTGCAAACTCGAACAGCGACTGCGGCAGGTGGCAGTAACCAGCAGGATTCTTATCCAAATAGTCCTGATGATACTCCTCCGCCGTATAGAAATTCTCCAAGGGAAGTTTCTCCACGGCCAAGGGCTGCGGATAGTTCTTCTGCTCCTCCTGATACACCTTTTCAATGATGGGCAAATCCTCAGGGTCTGTATAGTAAATCCCTGTTCGATAGCGGGTTCCCTCATCGTGGCCTTGCTTGTTCACACTTGTTGGGTCGATGGCCTTGAAGAACATCTGCAACAGAAATGCAAGCCCGACCACCTCGGGATCGTATTGAACAAGAACCGTCTCCACAAACCCCGTCGTATCGGTATAGACCTCCTGATAGGTCGGGTTTTCCGTATGTCCGTTGGCGAAGCCCACTTCCGTATCTACCACACCTTCAATCTGTTTGAAGTAATGCTCAGTTCCCCAGAAGCAGCCTCCTGCAAGGTAAATGTCTTTTGTTTTGGTCATTTTGGTTGATTTCTTAAGTTTTTGTAATGACAAAACTGCGGGTGGATTATTCGCTATAGTTATGGTCCACCACGATCACCACCTGCACGTCGGGCACTAAAGGCTGGAGCTCGGCAGTGAGCCGGCCGACGAAGGCGGCATCATCGTGGACGGAAAAGTCGGGCACAACATCGACAGAGAGCATGCGCTCTGCCTCGGAATAGTAGAACCCATGCACCTGCACAATCTCTGGGTGCTCGGTGAGGCGCTTTATAACGGCACTTTGCAACTCTGCCATGGTGCCGGTGCCAGTGGCTTGGGCATAAATGCCGACCGTCATGATGATGCCGTGCCGCAGATACATCTGCGTGGAAATTTTGCGCGTAAGTCCGTGAATGTCGTGGGCGTTCATCGTGTCGTCAACACTCACGTGCAATGAGCCGATTTTCACATCGGGACCGTAGTTGTGAAGGATGAGGTCGTACACGCCGTGTACCCCCTCAAACTCAATCACCTCCTGCTTGATCTGGTGGGTGAGCTCGGCCGAAATGCTGGTGCCCAGCAGCTCGTTGACGGGCGAGGCGAGCATCTCAATGCCGGCCTTGATGATGACTGCGGAAATCAGTACGCCGAGGTAGCCGTCAATGGAGACGTTCCACAGCAGCATGATGCCTGCGGAAACGAGGGTGGCCAGCGTGATGATAGAGTCGAACAGCGCGTCAGAGCCGGAGGCGATGAGGGCATCGCTCTTCAGCTGCTTGCCCTTGCGTTTCACATACAGTCCCAGCACCAACTTCACCACGATGGCTACCACGATGACCACGAGCGTCACAGTGGTGTAACTCGGCTCTGTGGGGTTGAAGATTTTCTTCACCGACTCGATGAGCGAGGTAATGCCAGCCGACAGCACAATGACGGCGATGATGATGGCACTGAAGTACTCGATACGCCCAAACCCGAAGGGATGTTTGCGGTCGGCGGGACGCTGCGAGAGCTTCGTGCCCACAATGGTGATGACGCTTGACAGCGCGTCGCTGAGGTTGTTGACGGCGTCCATCACGATAGCTACGCTACTGGCCAGGATGCCGACACCGGCCTTGAAAGCCGCTAAAAGAACATTGGCGGCGATGCCGATCCAACTGGTGCGGATGATTTGGGTGCTACGGTCTGTCTGATTGCTCATTGGTTTCTGAATAAACTTGTTGTTATTGCTTGCACATTCTTTTTAACCCGACGAATTTGCGCACGCAAAGATACACTTTTTCCATTGATTATGCTGTAATAAAATTGCACAAGTAAAAATTGTTGTACTTTTGCACTTTCAATCGCAAAAGAAAATACCCATGGGAATTGAAGATTCCATTTTCAACCGGCTGACCTTGTTGTTGGGCACAGAGACGATGGATGTTGTGACACGCCAGCGCGTTATCATCTTCGGTGTGGGCGGCGTTGGAAGCTGGTGCGCCGAGAGCCTCGTGCGCAGCGGCATCCGTCACCTCACCCTCGTTGACAGCGACTGTGTGTGCATCACCAACATCAACCGCCAACTTCAGGCTACCACCCGAACCGTGGGAAAAGTCAAGGTGGAGGTGCTGAAGGAGAGGCTATTGGACATCAACCCGAAAGCGGAGATCAATGCCATTCAAGAGATTTATAGCGCTGAAAATGCTGCATCGTTCCAACTTGACACCTACGACTATATCATCGATGCCATCGACAGTTTGAAAGACAAGGTCCATCTCATCCTGCAAGCCACCCGATGCAAGGGGAAATTCTTCTCGGCCATGGGCGCGGCCCTCAAAATGGATCCTACCAAGGTGCAGGTGGCGGAGTTCTGGCAAGTACAAGGCTGCCCACTGGCTCGTGCCATCCGCAAACGCTTCAAAAGAGACGGCACCTTCCCGAAGAGGAAGTTCCTTTGCGTCTATTCCAAGGAGTTACTGTCCAACAAAGGTCCAGCCAGCGCCTGCGGGACCAGTGCCTGCATGTGTCCGAAATTCCCTATCGGGGAAGGCACCCCTGAACTCGCCAACCACGAGTGGTGCTCGTCGAAAGCGCAAATCAACGGCACCACGGCACACATCACTGCCATCTTCGGATTCACAATAGCCGGACTAGTGATGCAGGATATCTGCCAATAATATAGTGTTGCATTCGGTTGCGCCAGCGGTATTGATTACAGAAGGTATCTATCAGTATTGAGGATTACTCTTCATCCTGTTTCACAGCACTCTCCGGCCACACCGGCTTGCCATTCCACGACACGGTCAGCTCTCTTGGATAGCGAGTCTCCCAATCCTCTTTGTAAACATCCAGTATGGTAAAATCCTTATCCACAAACTGCAATATGCCGTCATCATCCACCCACAACGTAGACCAGTAGCTTTCTTCACCGCCTACAGAACACCATTTGGGCAAATCAGCGCCAAAGTGATTGTTCACCACAAGACCACGTTCATTTACATTCACCACCATCCACGTCAATGGTTTCGGGCTGTCCAAACGCGAGACGCACTCCCGGTACACTTCATTCCAAGGTTGGCCGACATTTGCGTGGAGAAACTTGATTAGTGGTGTATAATCATAGCCAGTCCTATATGAATTATATTTCTTGATAGGCGAATGCTCAGGCAAGACATCTTGTTTTTTACCCCGCTCATAACGATAACGTTTTTTCCCGACGATTACATACCAAGACCACCCGTTGTGCGTCCGCTTGTTCACCTTCCGGTAAAGCGGCGGCTTGCCCTCTTTTCTGTTGTGCCCCATCTTTCAGCGTGTTTGAAACAATTTATAGCTTACAGCTTTTTTATAGCACGGCCGCAAAGATACAACTTTTCAAAGTTCGCAAAAAAAGCGAATGCTATTTCAGCACCATGCCGCTGTTCCAGGCGGTGCCTACGCTGTCGCCGAGGGTCATGTAGTTGAGGCTGGAGCCGTCCCAAGCCACAGGATTCAGCTTCTTGATGTCGATTTTGCCGTCGGTGAGAATGCTGGGATCGGCAATGGCGTTCACGATTTCGCCCACCACCCAGGCACCGCCGTCCTCATCGTCGCGCATCTCCACCACACGGCACTCCATCGTGAGCGGGTATTCGTTGATGATGGGGGCGTTGACGTTCTTGCTCTTAGTGACGGTGAAGCCGGCCTTGGCCACCTTGTCCTTCACGTCGTTGCCGCTCACGATGCCGAAGTAGTCGCTCTCGACCACCGTGCGGGCATCGGCGTAGCTGAGGGTGAAGGCCTTGTTGAGGCGTAGGTTGTCGGTGGTTTTGTGCTTCGAGAGGCTGAAGCAAACCTGATTGTTATCGTACTGTCCACCCCAAGCGGCCATCATCACGTCGGGTGTGCCGTCAGCGTCGTAGGTGGCGATCATCAGTGCGGGTTGCGGGGTCACATACAATTTGGCACCCATGTTGGTGCGTTCTTCCACGTTTTTCAATTCCATAGTCTGATTGTTTGAATATTTAACTTCTTGATTTTCTTGATTGTTTTGATTGTTTTGGTTGTTGCAGGCAGTCAGCATCAGGGCCGTGACTGCAAGAATGAATAGTGATTTTTTCATAGTTGATAATATTATTTTTCAAAATTTGGAGTGCAAATTTACGCCCACTCGAAGTTCTCTTTCCCTGCGCCCACCTCGAAGTGGTACTTGGCGATGCCGAGGTCGAGTTGGGCGTAGCCGATGAGGGAGAACTTCGCCTTGGCCTCCACGCGGTTGCCGTCGTGCAGAACAAACACAAACTTCTGCTGGTTGACAGCGGTGGGAGCCAACAATGCGGCCTCCACACCACGCCCGAACCACGCGGGGAAAGGCTTCCCGTGGTCGGAGGTGCGGCGGTCGTCCGTCACATCGGCGGCAGTTCGCTTCTGCGGATGCTGCACCCCTTGGTTGGCGCCATAGCCTAACGAGATGACACAGAACAACTTCTCGCCGTCCAGCACCTGATAGGAGTCGGGCTGCTTGCTGAACGTGAGACCCACCCAGCAGGTGTTCAGCCCGAGCATCTGGGCACGAATGACCACTTTCTCGCCATAGTAGCCGAGCAGGGTGTCGGCGCCCTTCTTGCCGACGACCGCAATGTAGTTGCTGATGCCGCTGAACTTGCCGTACTTGGCCATGCCGCCGGCAAAGGCCTTGGGCTCGTCGGTCACCAGTTGCAGGTGGGTGCCGCCCTCGCGGTTGCACTCCTCGATGAGGGCTTTCAGCTCTTCGATTTTCTCTGCCTCGATGGGCTTTTCCATATATTGCCGCACACTGTGGCGGGCAACGATAGCTTCCTGTAAGTTCATATTCTAAAATTCAATAACTCTATAACTCTAAAATTCTAAACACCTCAAAATTGTAAAGATGTTTTCACTTTCATATCCTCCATTGTCACCTTCGGATGGTGGTACTGGTGTGCTTGGGGCGTGGGCTTATGGTTGAGCTCCACGGCCTGCTTCGGGCAGAAGTGGACGCAGGCGAGGCACTGCGTGCAGTTGTCGCCGCAATGGGCTTTGCCATCCGTAAGGGTGATGTTGCCTTGTGGACACACGTCAGCGCAGATGCTGCAGCCTACACAAAGGTCGGTGTTGACGGCGGGCGTGAGCATCGGCAGCGTGCGGCGTTGCACACCGGGACGGGCGCACAACGCGCCGATAGGTCCCCACCATGCGTAGTGCAGACAGTGCGTGCCGGCGGCAATCTCCTCGGTGATGCGCTCCAGCCGTTCAGCGTACTTCTCAAACTTCCACACCTGTTGGTTGGGATTGCGCCCAAAGCCGACGGCACTGTTGTCGGGTACGCGGATCTTCTGACTGTATGCCAATTGTAACCCTTTGTCGGCCAGCAGTTTCTGAACCGTGTGGATAGAGTTGCCGGCCTGCGCGCCGCAGGGGATGACGATGAAGATGTATGCTTCTTTGGGCAGTTGCAGTCGCGGCAGCAATTCCGTCACCGCCCGCGGCGCGTTGAACCAGTAGCTGGGATAGACCAGTCCGATGCGCCGTTCCTGCGACAAATCCTGGTGCACCGCCTGATGGAGCGGCATCACCGTTTCGTTGAGTTTCTCTGCGATGTGGCGGCTGATGGCCAAGCTGTTGCCCGTACCTGAAAAGTAGAGGATCATAATCGAATATTAAATTGCAAAAGTACAAAAATATCAGTTGACCGTCAATCAGTTTTCTGTCGCATTCATCTTTCGCACCGCCCTAATCCAACTGACAAAATATCGTATTCCCGCTATCATGAGGGCTGTCCCGAGCCCAGGATAGAATCCGGCAAAGAACTCTGCGGGCATTCCGGGGATGAATTTCAGACTGATGCAATTTTCACAAGCGTGTGCCATATCTTGCAGTCTTATTTCAACATAGATTCAACATCCGCTTCCATCTCTTCGGGAGTTGTGGTGGGCGGGTAACGTTTGATGACGGCGCCATCCTTTGAAACGAGGAATTTGGTGAAATTCCACTTGATGTCGCTGCTTTTTTCCACGCTCTTGCTGATGGTTTTGAACAGAGCCGCCGAAGCCTTGGCCTTCAAGCCCTTGTACTCCTCGGTCGGGGCCATCGTTTTCAGGTATTCATAGATGGGGTGCGCCTCCTTGCCGTTGACATCAATTTTCTTCATCAGCGGGAAGGTCACACCATGGTTAAGGCGGCAGAACTCCGCAATCTCCTCGTCAGAGCCGGGCTCCTGGTTGGCGAATTGGTCGCACGGGAAGCCGAGAATGACCAAACCTTGCTCTTTGTACTTCTGGTAAAGTGCCTCCAAACCGTCGTACTGCGGGGTGAAACCGCACTTCGAGGCGGTGTTGACAATCATCAGAACTTTGCCGCTGTATTGCGCCATTTCCACTTCTACACCCTTGTTGTTCAGGGCTTTAAAATCATAAATTGTTGCCATAGTTATTGGTTTTATTGAATAAAAAATTGTTTTTACATCATGGATGGTGTGATGAACACCCGCCAGGAGCCTTCAGCTGTTCCGCGTTCTATATAATGTTTTTCAAGCAGATGATTGACTAATTTTTTAACGGCTGACATATTGATGCCCATCCTGTTTTGCATATCGGCAAGGGTCAGCACTGGCTCTGCCATCATCATTCTCAGAAGTTCGCCATAATTAGGTGAGCGAAATTCAACGCGCTCGCCGTCGTACCACCATAATGATGGGTGATGTTCGGTCAGAAAACAAACATCAGTATAGATTTCTTTCGCTATTAACCCTTTGAAATACTGTAAGAAAGGTTTTATGTTTTGCAGACTGGCGTGAGCTCCTTCATGAGGGGATGAGCCTACCGTCAAATCGGCCTCATGCAATGCTTCCAAGTAGTCATACTTGAGCCGACTACGCACCACAATCATCGGATAATCGTGTTTGGTGAGAATGTAGTTGACCAGCAGTCTCGCAATACGTCCGTTGCCATCCTCAAAGGGGTGGATGCGGATGTAACGGTAATGAAACAGAGTGGCCAGCTCCACTGGCGACAATTTGCCTTCCGCTTCTGCCTGATTGTACCAGTCCACAAGATCGGTCATTAGGGCAGGTGTCTCCTCCGGTGAGGCGTACTCGAAACGGTCGCCATAACGTGTAATCACACTATTGGGACGGGTTTTATACTGTCCGGCATGAATCGTGTAGCTGGTCTGCATGCCACCAGGTAGGTTGCGATAAACGGTGTAGTCCTCGCGAAGCAGGGTGCGATGTAATGTGCGGATAAAGTTCTGTGTAAGAGGAGTTTCTTTCACCAAAGCTTCCTCTTTCATCATTTTGAGCGTAACATTACTCGCCGTCATGTCCTGCACATCCTTCACGTTGGCTTCGCCAATCACCTTGCCCAAAAGCAGCAAGATTTCCGTTTGTCCGTATGTCAGGGTGTTGCCTTCGATATGGTTGGAGTTGTAATTGAAATCCACAGTAAAACGGCGGCTCAATTTGTTTTGGTCGTCTTCCGACAAGGGCAAAAGTTCCCGCCATGCTGCTATTGCTTTTTCTAATGTTAGGTATCGCATATCTTTAAATGTTTTCTAAAAGGTGGCCAAACAGCCACCATTTCGGCGACAAAATTACATTTTTTTTGAATATAATCAATAAAATTGTGAAATTTTTTGAAATTTGTATCTTTGCCGCGTCAAAAATTATTGAAAAAGGTTTTTATGAAAATTCAAATCAAATGCTTAATTATTAGTATTTTACTGGTATTGGCGGTGGGGTTGCCGGCATCAGCACAGCGACTAAGCGACCGCTATTTTGGTATCTCCAAACAGGATTTTGTCGATACCATTAAGATAAAAATATGGGACGGCGCCATTATCGTTCCCGTGGAAATTGAGGGGAAAGTCTATAACATGCTGTTCGACACCGGCGCTGGCATGGGATTCTGGATTGGAAAAGAGGAGGAATGGATGCGGCCATCAGGCGATACGATCACCACCATGGATGCCCAAAAAAGAAAGAAAAAGACGGCAATGATGTTCATTCCTTCCATTCAAGTGGGCAGCCTTACCATTCTAAATTATCCAGTAGTGGTGGATGAAGGGCTCAACGATTTCGCCTGCGGCATCATCGACGGTGCTTTCGGCTTCGACCTTGTCTCCAAAGGCATCTCGTTTAAATTCGATACCCAAGATAGTCTGCTAATCATGACCTCCCACCACAAAATCTTCGCCAAAGAGGAGAAAGGTCACGCCAAGGTACCTTACAAAGTTTACGGCGGCCGACCCTTCCTATGGACGAAAATTCCGTTTGCCCGCCCGAGAATGCTTTTCGATATGGGCGCTGTGGGCGGTTGGTTCGGTCTGCCGCAAGACCTGCTGGACCTGTGGGCGAAAAACGATCCTAAAATCAAGCAGCAACTCGATGAGATGACAGTGAATAGGGATACGACCGTGATGACCTACGCTGGTCTATTCGGTGCCAACTATGATACGGTTGTCAATGGCGAACTCTGTTTCCCTGAGATTGAAATCGGCGACATCGTCCTCAAAGAGGTGTGGGTCTCGACCGCCACACACAACCGGGCCATCGGTTCGGCCATCTTGAAAAATCTCTCGCTGATTATCGACGCGCCAAAGAAGTGTTTTTACTTCCTTCCCCACGATGGCAACCCAGAAATCACCGTGGCCAACAGGGGAAAGGGAGTCAATGTCGTTCCTGCCGAGGAGGGCGACCCCAATGGTGCGCTGAAAGCCCTCGTGCGCAAAGGCACCGAAGCCTACGAGCGTGGCCTTCGCACAGGAGATTATCTGATCAGTGTTGATGGGGTGCCCATCTCAGATATGTGTACCTATATGCGGTTGATGCGCAAAAAAGGAGCCATCCACCTCGTGTTCCGTAGTCCGGAGGGCGAAATCAAGGAGGTGGAGTGGTAACAATGCGTAATGTTCATTTTACCGTCTCAAAATCCAGAAATTTTATGTAAGTTTGCAGCCTCAAAATTAAAACAACAAAATTATTCAATATGATTTACTTAGACAATTCTGCAACCACGTTCCCGAAACCGAAGGAAGTGTATGATTTCATGGACCATTTCTATCGCACCCACGGAGTGAACCCCGGCCGCTCGGGCTTCGATGCCGCTATCGAAACGGGCGAGCTCGTGTCCGACACCCGTAAGATGCTCACCAACCTGTTCAACGGGGGCGGCGACTTCAACCGTCTCACTTTCAGCTACAACGCTACCGACTCCCTCAACATGATTATCCAGGGTCTCGCGTTGGAGCACCCCGGCTGCCACGTCATCACTACTATGCTGGAACACAACTCTGTACTGCGTCCGCTCTACACCCTTGAACAACGCGGCCAGATTGAGGTTACCTACCTGCCGTTCGACGAGCGCGGCTATGTGAGCCCCGACGATGTGAAAAAAGCCATCAAGAAAAATACTAAATTTATGGTCTGCACGCACTGCTCCAACGTCATCGGTACCATCCAGCCGCTGGCTGAAATCGGTAAAGTGTGCCACGAAAATGGTCTTATCTTTGTCGTGGACGGCAGTCAGGGCGCTGGTGCTGTGGATTTGAATATGCAGGCTCAAAATATTGATGTTTACTGCTTTACGGGACATAAGTGCCTGATGGGACCCACCGGCATCGGTGGTTCGTACGTGCGCGAAGGCATCACCATCGGACAGACCCGCTTCGGCGGTACCGGTGTGCGCTCTGCCGTTCCCGGTCATCTTGAAGAGTATCCCTACCGCCTCGAAGCCGGTACCCTCAACCTCCTCGGTGTCGCCGGCCTCAATGCGGGTGTGAAATGGATCATGAAAGAAGGTATCATGAACATCCACAACCGTGAGATGGTGCTTTGGAAAAAGCTCCGCGACGGTCTCAAAGAGATTGACGGCGTGACCATCTATTGCGCCACCTCCGTCGAAAACCAGAACCCCGTGCTCTCGTTCAATGTCAAGGGTTGGGACTCCAGCGATGTGGGCACAATGCTCGATGTGGACTACGATATCGCTTGCCGTATCGGTCTGCACTGCGCTCCCAAGGTACACGAAGGCCTCGGCACTATCAACTGCCACGGCTCCGTGCGCTTCAGCGTAGGTGCTTTCACCACCGAACAGGAAATCGATACCGCCATCGAGGCTGTGAAAGATATCGCCTCCATGAAAAATTAATTCGTAAGTTTCATTTTATCTATAAAAAAATGCTCGAATCTCCGCAAAAAGAAATGTATGCCAAGGAACGTTTCACCGCCTTGCAGGCGCAGCGTCTCGCCCAGGAAATCGCCTTTGGCCCTATCGTGTTCCAAGTGTCCCGTCTGATGGTGAAATTCGGCATCTTCCAGATGCTCGATGACTGCAAAGCCGGTATGACCATGGATGAAATCGCCCAGAAGGCCAATCTGTCGCACTACGGCGCGCAGGTGCTGCTCGAGTCGTCGCTCACCATCGGCACGGTGCTCTACCGCGAGGGACGTTTCTTCCTGGCCAAACCCGGCTGGTTTCTCCTGCACGATGACATGGCCCGCGTGAATATGGACTTCAACCACGATGTCAACTACCTCGGACTCTTCAACTTGGAGGAGGCCATCCTGAACGGCAAACCGGAAGGGTTGAAGGTGTTTGGCAGCTGGCCGACCATCTATGAAGGGCTGTCGCAGCTGCCCCCGCAGGTGCAGAAGAGCTGGTTCGGCTTCGACCATTTCTATTCCGACAACTCGTTCGAGCAGGCCTTGCAGATTGTGTTCAGCAACCATCCCCGCACCTTGCTGGATGTAGGTGGCAATACAGGTCGTTGGGCAACGCAATGTGTGAAGCACAATGCGGAGGTGAATGTCACCATCATGGACCTGCCGCAGCAGCTGGAGATGATGCGCAAGGCCACCGCCGGTCTGGAGGGTGCCGACCGTATTCACGGCCATGGCTGCAACCTCCTCGATGAGGCCACCGCCTTCCCGGTCGGCTTCGATGCCATCTGGATGAGCCAGTTCCTCGACTGCTTCTCCGAGGAGCAGGTGTGCAGCATCCTGCGCCGCGCCGCCGCTTCCATGAATGCGGGCAGCAAACTCTATATCATGGAGACCTTCTGGGATCGCCAGCGCTTTGAGACCGCCTCTTATTGTCTGGCACAGATTAGCCTCTATTTCACGGCATTAGCCAACGGAAACAGCAAGATGTACTACTCCGATGACATGGCCCGCTGCGTGGAAAGCGCTGGCCTCTCCATCGAGAAAATCCACGACGGACTGGGCCTTGGCCACAGCATCATGCAGTGCGTGAAGAGGTAAACATCAAGTTTCACTTCATTGATAAGGAGAGCGGCTGAATTTCTTGAAAGAGATCCAGCCGCTTTTTTTGAATTCTTTTACCGTAAACAGTAGGTGATGGGCAGCTGGTAATACGAGCGGCACGGCTGCCCATCGTCTTGGGCAGGATCCCACTTCGGCATGGCCTTTACTAAGCGAACTGCGTCATTGACATATTCTTGACAACCTCCACAGTAGCTGCTCAACACGTTAATACTGGTAATGCTACCATCTGTTTCCACTACAAATTCAAGGATTACTACCCCTTGAACCTCGATGCACCTGGGCGATAATTTGACATTTTCGATGAGAGACTTCTTTAATGAATCCACCCCGCCGGGGAACCTAGCCTTCACTTCAGGGTCGCGCAGAATGATATCGCCCTTGGCCTCAAATTCATGGCCTGTACGCTTGTCTATCAATAGGATGCGCTCTGAATCACCCACATTGGTCGAGGAGAGCTGATATACAGGATTGTCGCTGGCGATGACAACATTATGCAGGGAGTGGCAGTTTGCGAAAATCTCATGTCCGATTTCTGTCACAGAATTGGGAATGAGGACAGAGGTCATGCTGACACATTCAGAGAAAGCCTCGTCGCCAATGGAAGTAACTGAAGGAGGAAGAGTGATGGTGGTCAGATTTTCGCATTGGGCGAAAGCCCATGCCCCAATGGAAGTAATGGCATATTCTCGACCCTCATAAGATACTTCTTCGGGGATGATCACGTTGCTGGAAGTCCCCATATTGGTGACCTTTTTTACTTCAACGGTTTTTGGGTCACTTAAAACCCGATACTCGAGTTCTTGTCCGGTGCTGCACTCCTTAGTGAAAGTCTGCGCCTGAATAGGGATGCCAATCAGCAACAAGGCGATAAAAAGGAATAGGACTGCGGGTTTCATGGTGAAGTCAATATATATCAGCGGCAAAAATACACATATTTTAATAACATTTATCCCTTCACACCCAAAATGTGAACCCTCACAGCAAAATTTTTCTTTTGAAAGAATTGTTGTTCATCTCGCTTTTGGGTGCTTTACTCGCACATCCTTTGCCGACACCCACCCTAAGATGTAGTCTGCCTTGGGTAACTTGTGTTTGGAGTTGTGGGGAACTACCTCCATGATGACAAACAACCACTTTTCCCCATCCACCATTTCAGTGGTAAGCACATGCCCGGTGTCGCCTTTGCGGAAATACCAGTTGAACTGATTGCGGAGAGAATCAGAATCGGTGGTGTTGGGCAGCAAAACGACTGAATTTCGTTGAATGACGAGTTTTTCTTTTTCGCCCTTGTAAATCCATGGAAACACTCCTCCATTTTGCCAATACACCCAGCATCCGAATCCTTCGTCGGAATTTTGGTCGTATGTGTAAAGGTAGCCATGACGATCTTCGCAACAACCATTCACCAAAATCTGTATGAAGGTGTAGTCGGGAAACTCCTCCCAATGGACAAAGTCGCCTTCTCGACTGAAAATACTCTCAAAACCATTGTCTCGTTGCAAAGCGATTAGGATGTATGGCTGGAAGTTACAGAAGTCCACCATCCCATAGAAAACGAAATCTTGTTTGCCGTCGTGGTTAATGTCTGCCAGAAAAGAGTGGGCGGCCAATTCCTCATCCGACATCCCGAAAACTGTGTCCAATGCCGCAATTTGTGGAGCAGTGCTCTTTATTTGGGGAATGAACTTCAGTTTGGCTTCCACCTCGGCCGAAGTGTTTTGAGTAGGGAGCGAATCATTGAATCCTCTAAAAGCCCAAATGGGCAGACCTCTAAAAGTTCGAGCAGTGGCTATCGGTTGCGCCTGGATAGAGGAGCCTATCAGCAACAAAGCAACGAAAAGAAATAGGGCTGCGGGTTTCATGGTGAAATCAATATTATATCTGCGGCAAAAATACACATATTTTTAATAATGTCAAGCAGAACAAACCAGAATTACTTGGGTGAAATAAAGCTATCTTCCAGCAGGCCGCGGAACTATATCGTCACTTTTAAAATTTTAATTGAAAGCAATATTCTCCTGAATATCAAGCCAATGAGAATAATCGGAGCCTAAA
>JAEEGJ010012574.1_pt1 | contig 20881 bp, 16 predicted proteins | sample 8958761 | NCBI WGS metagenome assembly JAEEGJ01 (sample SAMN16246546, study PRJNA631951) | gut metagenome | biome: gut microbiome; feature: rumen; material: RS-attached | host: Bos | place: Iran: Karaj | collected 2018-10
ACCCCTTGAAGACTACAAGGTTGATAGGCAGTAAGTGTAAGCATGGTGACATGTTCAGCTAAACTGTACTAATAGGTCGAGGGCTTGTCTATTTAACAGGAATGCTTGTTGCATCGAAATCGATGTTCTTTGTTCAGTTTTGAGGGTGCACTTTTTTTGTATCCTTAAAGCGATATGCACCATTAGCTCAGCTGGTAGAGCACCTGACTCTTAATCAGGGTGTCCAGGGTTCGAGTCCCTGATGGTGTACCATCGTGGCCCGTTGGTCAAGTGGCCTAAGACTCCGGCCTCTCACGCCGGCAACAGCGGTTCGAATCCGCTACGGGTCACCATAGTTGGTGTCTATAGAGATGAGGGTCCACCCGTTCCCATCCCGAACACGGTAGTTAAGCTCATTTTCGCCGAAAATACTTGGAGGGCAGCCTCCCGGGAAGATAGGACGATGCCAACTTCTATGCCCTAATAGCTCAGTCGGTAGAGCACGCGGCTGTTAACCGCGGTGTCACAGGTTCGAGTCCTGTTTGGGGCGCCAAAAAAGAGAGAACAACATCTGTTGTTCTCTCTTTTTTCTTTTATCTATGGACTTTTCAGATGCCGAGGATGGAGTTTTGCATTCTCTCCAGATTCTCTGCGGAAAGCTCGCAGGTATCGGGATCTTCACCGTTTAAGCAGAGATAAATGATCTGCATGATGTCGTTCATCATGTTGTCAATATTGCTGCGCGCGTCAAGGGCGGCCGCCATTAAAGGCTCCCCGTTGACCTTCTGGAAAAGTTCAATGTATTCGGAGTGGAGCAGTTCAAGCTTCTCCTCGTTTTCAGGGTTTTCCGTAGCGACTTTTTCGAATTCCGCCTGAATCTCTTCGAGCTGCTTTGATACAGCGGCAATGTGTTCGTCGTTCTGTGCGGCTTCCTGAGCTTTGATAAATGCTTTGTAGCGCTCATCAGCCTGAATGTCTTTTCCGAGTCTTCTTGCTGATTCAATAATATCCATTGTTTTACCTCCGGCTAATCTTTTGCTTAGATATAATAACATATATGTTGTGTAAAAGCCATAACTAATTATGTTTATATTGCTTATTATTAGTTAGATTTGCTATAATTAGGTTGATATTAACTGAAAAGAGATGATGCGCTATGGTATACACAGTAACATTAAATCCTGCGCTCGACTATGTCATGAAGGTCGGCAAACTGCGCTACGACGATATTAATCGTTCGAATGAGGAAACCCTCTATGGCGGCGGTAAAGGAATTAATGTGTCGTATGTCCTGACGGAACTCGGTGTTGAGAATAAAGCTCTCGGATTCGTGGCCGGTTTTACCGGAGACGAACTTCAGAGGATTCTTGAAGAGGACGGAATTGCCTGTGACTTTAACAAACTGTCATCAGGCATGACCAGAATCAATGTCAAGGTAAAGGCTGAGACTGAACTTGATATCAATGCTGACGGTCCGGCAATCAGTGAGGCGGATGTCGCAAAACTGATTGAAAAGCTCTCGGCTTTGAAGAGCGGAGACTACATCATCCTGGCCGGTTCGATTCCGAAGACTCTGCCTGATGATATCTATGAGAGGATTCTTGCGACCCTTGAGGGACGCGGAGTAAACTTCGTAGTGGATGCCACGGGTGACCTCTTAAAGAGGGTTTTGAGGTTTAAACCTTTCCTCGTAAAACCCAATCACCACGAGCTTGGTGACTTTTTCGGGGTCACGACAAAGACCGATTCCGAGATAGAGGAATATGCAAGGAAACTTCAGGAACTGGGAGCGAGAAATGTGCTTGTTTCCAGGGCAAAGGACGGAGCGTTGCTCGTTGACGAGAACGGAAACGTCAGCAAAATCGGCAACGCGGAGGGTAAACTGGTCAACAGCGTCGGTTGCGGTGACAGCATGGTCGCCGGATTCGTCGCCGGTTACCTGAAATCAGGCGACTACGAAGAGGCTCTGCACCTCGGCGCGGCATGCGGTAACGCAACCGCATTCTCCGAGGGACTGGCCGTCAGGTCCGAGATTGATCGGGTTTACGGAACATTGGGCGTAACGAAAGTTTAAATAAAAGGAGGAAATTTATGAGAATTATTGACCTGCTTAAAGCTGATGCAATAGAGCTTAATGCTTCTGTTTCATCAAAAGCTGAAGCCATCGACAAGATGGTCGCGCTCCACAAGGCAGTAGGCAATCTGAACGATGCCGATGCCTACAAGGAAGCGATTCTCGCAAGAGAAGAGCAGAGCTCCACAGCAATCGGCGAGGGTATTGCCGTACCTCACGCAAAGAGCGACAGCGTAAAGACACCCGGACTTTCGTCTATTACGGTGCCGGACGGCGTGGACTACGACGCTCCGGACGGAAAACCGTCCGACATTCTCTTCATGATTGCTGCACCGCTTGACGGAGACCTCCATCTGGAGATTCTCTCCCGTCTTATGGTAATGCTCATGGATGCGGATTTCTGCGACAGACTCCGCAAGGCAAAGACACCGAAGAAGTATCTTGAAATAATCGATGCTTTTGAGGCAGAGAAGTATCCGGAAGAGCCCGTAGTTGCTGAGGCTCCGAAGGAAGGTTATCAGATTCTTGCCGTAACTGCGTGCCCTACGGGCATCGCTCACACCTATATGGCAGCTGAGGCTCTCGAAAAGGCAGCTGAGAAGATGGGTGTTACAATCAAGGTTGAGACCGCAGGTTCAGGCGGATCAAAGAACGTCCTCACAAAAGAGGAAATCGCAGCCTGTGACGGTATTATCTGCGCGGTTGACAGAAATATCGAAATGGCACGTTTTGACGGCAAACCCGTCTACAAGACAGCTGTTTCCAACGGTATCAACAAACCCGAGGAACTCATAAACAAGATTCTCAATAAGGAAGCACCCGTTTACCACAGCACAGGTGACGAGGCTGCCGAAGATGCCGGCGGAGACGACGAGAGCTTCGGCCGTAAACTCTACAAGCACCTCATGAACGGTGTATCTCACATGCTTCCGTTCGTCGTAGGCGGCGGTGTGCTTATCGCACTCGGCTTCCTTATCGACACAATCGCGGGCAATGCAGACGTCGGCGGAACCTTCGGTTTCACCAACCCGATTGCGGCGGTTATATTCTGGATCGGTAAAGCCGCGTTTGCGTTCATGCTTCCGATTCTCGCAGGCTACATCTCCATGTCCATCGCAGACAGACCGGGTCTTCTTCCGGGTATTGTCGGCGGTTACCTGGCGACGACAGGCGCTACACTTACCATGCCTACAGGCAACGATGCAGCCGTATCCGGCTTCCTCGGTGCACTGCTCGCAGGTTTTGTAGCAGGTATTATAGTCAACTTCTTAAAGAAGGCATTCAATTTCATGCCGAAGGCCATGGACGGTATTAAACCCGTATTCCTTTATCCGCTCTTCGGTACATTGCTCATAGGTCTGTTCATGCTCCTCATCAACCCTGTTGTAGGCGTATTGAACCTCGGCCTTTCAAACTTCCTCACAAACCTTGGAAGCTCGAGCAAACTCCTTCTTTCAATTGTGCTTGCAGCCATGATGGCTACAGACATGGGCGGCCCGTTCAACAAGGCGGCATATGTATTCGGTACAGCTGCTATTGCTGACGGCAACACATGGATTATGGCAGCCGTTATGATCGGCGGTATGGTACCTCCGATTGCTATCGCACTCTCAACAACATTCAACAAGGCAAAGTGGAATGCACAGGAACTCAAGAGCGGTCCCGTAAACTATCTCATGGGTCTCTGCTTCATCACTGAAGGCGCCATTCCTTACGCCGCTTCTGACCCGCTTCGCGTAATCCCTTCCTGCATGGTCGGCTCAGGTGTTGCCGGTGCTGTCTGCGCTCTCTTCAACTGCGCATGCCCCGCACCGCACGGCGGTATCTTCACCTTCGCTGTTGTTGAGCATCCGCTCGGTTACCTCATCTCGCTCGTTGCGGGCTCGGTAGCAGGTGCTCTCATGCTTGCAATCTTAAAGAAGAATCAGGCAAAGGCTGAAAAGAAGGCTTAAGGGCCTGTTAGGAGATTAAACATATGGTTTCACAAGATTTTGTACTTAAAAACAAGATGGGCTTTCACATGCGTCCCGCACAGGATTTCGTAAAGGCCATGTCAAAGTATTCATCTGACATCAACATCAAGTTCAACGGAAAAGACAACAACGGTAAGAGCATAATGAACATTATGGCAGCCTGCATGAAGTGCGGCGCTGAGATTACCGTAGAGTGCTCCGGTGACGATGAAGAGGCTATGCTTGCTGAAGCAGCCGAGATGATTGAAAACGGCTTCGGCGAGGAATAATCAAAGGAGGAACACTATGTTACAGGGCATAGGTGCTTCACAGGGCTACGGCATAGGTAAGGCCGTAATCATAGAAGATTTGAGCCTTGATTATTCGGCAGTTAAGTATACTTCGGCCGAAGAGGAGAAGGCCCGCCTTCAGAAGGCGATGGAGGACTTCACAATCGAGACCAAAGAGATGGTCGAGAAACTGAAGTCCAGTGCCGGTGAAAAAGAGGCGGCCATCCTCGAAGGCCATCTCACGATGCTCGAGGATCCGTTCATGCAGTCGCAGATGAGTGATAACATCGACGCCGGCATGACGGCCGAGGCATCGGCAGACACTGTCTGCACGATGTTCTATGAGATGTTCGCCGGCGTTGACGACGAGATGATGCGTCAGAGAGCCTCTGACATAAAGGACATCAAGGACAGTCTTCTGCGACTGCTTCTCGGTTTAAGCAGCGTCGATATTTCGGCGGTGCCGAAGGGCTCCGTACTTATTGCGAAGGACTTCACACCGTCAATGACGAGTCAGATAAACAAGGAAAATGTTGCTGCCATCGTCACTGAGGTGGGCGGCGTCACAAGCCACAGCGCGATTCTCGCGCGTGCCATGGGCATTCCCGCCGCGCTCTCTGTCTTAAACGCCACATCGGTTATTTCTGACGGTGACTCACTCATAGTTGACGGCTTCAAGGGCAAGGTCTATATGTCGCCTTCGGACGACGAGATTGCGGAGTTCACTGCAAAGCAGAAGGCCTATCTTGAGGACAAAGAGGGTCTCAAGGTCTATTTCGGCAAGCCCTCCGTCACAAAGAGCGGTGTCGTAAAGAAGGTTTACGGCAATATCGGCAAGGCCGAGGACGCGCAGAACGTAATTCAGAACGGCGGCGAGGGAATAGGTCTCTTCAGGACGGAGTTTCTGTTCATGGACCGTGACCGCGAGCCGACCGAAGAGGAGCAGTTCGAGGCCTACTCGACCGTCGCGAAGGCGATGGACGGCAAAGAGGTCATCATCCGCACGCTCGATATTGGCGGAGACAAGGCCATAGATTATCTGAAGATTGAACGTGAGGAAAATCCGTTCCTCGGTTTCAGGGCTGTCAGATACTGCCTGAAGAACAAGGACCTTTACAAGAAGCAGCTCCGTGCTTTGCTTCGTGCCGCATACTACGGCGATGTAAAGATCATGATTCCTCTTGTCACCTCGCTTGACGAGGTAAAGGGCGTGAAGGACCTCATCGAAGAATGTGTTGCAGAGCTTGAAGCAGAGGGTACCCCTTACAAGAGAGCGCCTCTCGGTGTCATGATAGAGACACCTTCGGCGGCAATCATCTCCGACCTTCTCGCAAAAGAGGTTGAGTTCTTCTCAATCGGTACAAACGACCTGACCGGTTATACCATGGCCGTCGACAGGGGCAATGCAAATGTCAGCCACCTGTATGACACCTTCCAGCCGGCAGTGCTGCGTGCCATCGAGATGACAATCAAAAACGCAAAAGCAGCCGGAATAATGGTCGGCATGTGCGGCGAGGCCGCAGCCGACGAGAATCTTATTCCGAAGCTCGTGGAGTGGGGACTTGATGAGTTCTCGGTTACACCGTCATCAATTCTCGCGACCAGAAGAGCCATCTGCGAATGTGAATAAGGCTTAAATTTATGAAGTGCCGATGTCCTTGTTGACATCGGCACTTTAATGTGTTAATATATCGCACGTAGATAGAGGCGCACCAAAGAATAGTACCGTGGCAAAACGGCTGCCAAAGCCGCACGGGAAAGGCGATGGTGCCGAAGTGAGCACAGTGGCGCGTGCTTAGCTGGCAGCGTGGGAAATACCTACGGTGTTGTCGCAGCAATGCGGAGAGCTATCCGGATTAATACTTAATTTGTATTTTATTCAGGACAGCCGCATTGTGCTGTCTTTTTTATTATTTTCACGGGAGGCACATACCATGAAAAACACCATCTTTGAGGGCGTAGCAACCGCTCTCATAACTCCGATGCTTGAAGACGGCTCGATCGACTATGAGGCTTTCGGAAGAATCATCGACTGGCAGATTGAACAGGGCGTAAATGCCATCGTTTCAGTCGGCACGACAGGCGAGGGTTCAACACTTGATGACGCAGAACATAAGGCTGCAATGAAGTTCACCGTTGACCGCGTCGCGGGACGCGTTCCGGTTATAGCGGGAACGGGTTCAAACGATACGGCCTATGCCATTTCGCTGACAGAATATGCCTGCGAGATAGGCGCGGACGCAATGCTTCTTGTAACACCTTATTACAATAAGGCGACACAGGAGGGCCTTTACCAGTCCTTCAAGCTTATCGCCGATAAATCCACCAAGCCGTGCATACTTTACAACGTACCTTCAAGGACGGGCTGTAATCTTCTGCCGGCAACGGTTGCGAGACTTGCCGATCATCCCAATATCGTGGCGGTCAAGGAGGCCTGCGGCAGCATCTCCCAGGTCGCTGAACTCGCTCACGCTGTGGGAGACAAGATAGACATCTATTCAGGCAACGACGACCAAATAGTCCCGATTCTCTCACTCGGCGGCAAGGGCGTAATCTCCGTCCTTTCAAACATCATGCCGGCTGAGACGGTTGAGATGTGCAATGCTTTCTTCAGAGGCGATGTAGCGAAGTCCAGAAAGCTTCAGCTCGACCTTCTTCCTCTCATTGACGCTCTCTTCTGTGAGGTCAATCCGATACCCGTCAAGGCCGCCTGTGCGGCAATGGGATTTGGCGGAAACTATCTCCGTCTGCCGCTTACACCGATGGCAAAGGAGAACGAGGAGAAGCTCCTCGCGCTCATGAAGGAACAGAACCTTATCTGAGGTGATAATATGAAAATTTTACTTTCGGGCCTTTGCGGCCATATGGGCGCGGAGGTCGCCGCCCTCGCGAAAACCGGATACCGCGACGCGGAAGTGGTCGCGGGTGTAGACCCGTTTTCGACGGGCGCCGACGTGCCTTGCGCCGCGACTTTTTCCGATGCGGAAAAGGACGTTGACGTAATCATAGACTTTTCGCATCACTCAATGACCGCGGCGCTCTGCGAATTCGCGGTATTAAACAAGCTACCTCTCGTTGTGGCCACAACGGGCCAGACAGATGAGGAGAAGGGCATGATTGCAAATGCCGCAAGGTCAGTTCCCGTATTCTATGCGGCCAACTATTCCGTCGGCGTTGCGCTTTTATGCGAACTTGCCCGCAAGACGGCTGAGATTATGCCTGAGGCGGAAATAGAAATAGTTGAGACCCATCACGACAGAAAACTCGATGCGCCTTCGGGCACGGCCCTCGCCATTGCAGAGGCAATAAAGACCGAAAGGCCTGACGCAGAGGTGAAGTGCGGCAGAAGCGGCAACGGCAAGCGCGGCGAGAAGGAGATAGGCATACAGTCCATTCGCATAGGTAATGTCGTCGGTATCCACGAGGTGCTTGTCGGCACTCAGAACCAGACGATTACTTTAAAGCACGAGGCACACAGCAGGGCGCTCTTCGCGGAAGGCGCAATCTGTGCCGCCGAGTTCCTTCTTACGAAGGGCCCCGGACTCTACACAATGAATGACATGATTAAGTTTTAGGTGATTCCTATGAAAATAGCAATTTACGGTTACGGCAACTTAGGCCGTGGCATTGAAAGTGCAGTACAGCAGAACGATGATATTGATCTTGTAGGCGTGTTCACACGCCGTGACCCCGCCACAGTCAAGACAGTTACGGGTGTGCCTGTATATATGGCTGAGAATATTCTCGCATTCAAGGATCAGATAGATGTGCTTGTCATCTGCGGCGGCTCCGCTACGGACCTTCCCGAGATGACACCTGTTCTCGCGAGAAACTTCAATGTCGTTGACAGCTTTGACACACACGCGAAAATACCCGAGCATTTCGCCGCGGTGGATGCCGCCGCGAAGGAGAGCGGCCATCTGGCCCTCATCTCAGCAGGCTGGGATCCGGGTATGTTCTCACTCAACAGACTCTATGCGAGCGCCATTTTGCCTGAGGGCGCCGATTACACGTTCTGGGGCCGCGGCGTAAGCCAGGGCCATTCAGACGCCATAAGGCGTATAGAGGGCGTCCTGGACGCACGTCAGTACACCGTACCGGTGCAGTCCGCCCTCGATGCGGTCCGTGCGGGCAAAAACCCGGAACTGACGACCAGGGAGAAGCACCTTCGCGAATGCTATGTGGTAGCAGAGGAGGGTGCTGACCTTGCCCGCATCGAAAATGAAATCAAGACAATGCCGAACTACTTCGCCGATTACGATACGACAGTAACGTTCATCACGGCGGAGGAGATGAAGGCAAACCATGCCGAGCTGCCGCACGGTGGATCCGTAATCCGCACGGGCAAGACCGGCATAAACAAGGAACATACACATGTTATAGAGTACAGTCTGAAACTCGATTCAAACCCCGAGTTCACCGGCAGCGCCCTCGCTGCCTTCGCCCGTGCGGTCTGCAAAAAGCACGCCCGCGGTGAGTCAGGCTGTATTACCGTATTCGATATCGCTCCTGCGGATCTCTCACCGCTCTCAGGTGAAGAGCTTCGCGCGCACATGCTCTAAGGTGATTTTATGATCTGTGAAAACCTCTCCGTTTTGTCAAACGGACATCTCGCTTTCGCGGGACTTGATACCGTGGAACTTGCCGCGCAGTACGGCACGCCTCTCTACCTTATGGATGAGGCGCGAATCCGTGAGCGCTGCAGGACTTATCTGACCGCTGTCGCGGACGCCTTTGACGGCAACGCCAAGGTGCTCTTCGCCTCAAAGGCGGCCTCCTTCAAGCGTATCTATGAGATAATGCAGGAGGAGGGCATGTGCACCGATGTCGTCTCATCGGGTGAGATCTTTACCGCGGCAAAGGCCGGCTTTGACCTTGGCAATGCATACTTCCACTCAAACAACAAGACCGACAGCGACATCGCATATGCGATGGACGTCGGTGTCGGATACTTTGTCGTTGATAATATTGAAGAACTCACCGCCATTGATGCGGAGGCACAGAGGAGAGGCATAAAGCAGAAGGTTCTGCTCAGGCTCACTCCGGGCATTGACCCGCATACATATGCCGCAATCAATACCGGTATGGTCGACTCGAAATTCGGTTCCGCAATCGAGACCGGACAGGCGGAGGAGATAACCCGCGACGCTCTGGGTCTTGCGGGTATTGAACTTGTCGGTTTCCACTGCCATGTGGGTTCACAGGTGTTTGACTCCGATGTCTATATCCGCGCATCAGATGTAATGCTCGGATTCATTGCCGAAATGAAGAACAGACTCGGATTTGAGGCCTCAATACTGGACCTCGGCGGAGGTTACGGCGTTCGTTACACCGACGCCGATCCGGTAATAGACATTCGCGCCAATATACTCTCCGTAGGCGCTCATATGAAGGAGACCGCAGGTCGCCTCGGTATAACCCTGCCGACGGTCTGCTTTGAACCCGGCCGCAGCATAGTTGCTGACGCCGGCATGACTCTCTACACCGTCGGTACGGTCAAGAGAATCCCCGGTTACAAGAACTATGTGTCAGTTGACGGAAGTATGGCGGACAATATCCGCCACGCGCTCTACGGTGCGCCTTACACCGTTGTCGCCGCTGACAATATGAATGCCGCGACCGATATGGAATGCACGGTCGCAGGCCGCTGCTGCGAGAGCGGCGACCTCATCGCCGAAGGCGTGGCGCTGCCGTCGTCGACAAAGCGCGGCAATATTCTTGCCTGTCTGACGACCGGCGCATACCACTACTCGATGGCATCAAACTACAACCGTCTGTGCAAGCCGCCGGTTGTGATGATAAATGACGGCGACACCTATGTCGCCGTAAAGAGGGAGACCCCTGAGACCCTGACCTCGCTGGATGTATAAAAACAAAGCCCCGGGCTTTCTGCCCGGGGCTTTTTCTTATCTGTGTTTGTTGTAGCTGTGCGAGTAAATCTCGAGAATCTCGTCGTAGATTTTCGCGTCACCCGAGAGGTCGGGATTGGCCTCGATTATCTTGGCTATGACATCGTCGTTCATATAGTCCATATAGAAGGTTCTGGAGAGGTGCTTCATCTTGAGTTCCTTGTCACCGTATTTCCAGACCTGTTTGTACTCTTTCGCTGCGCGGCCGAAGGCCTTGTAGGGGTGTTTGAAAACAACCTGGCCGGCTTCGTTGACGCCGAGCTCGAACTTCTTGGCTTTTTTGGAATTTGTGAGCGCGTCATACGTGGCCTGGCTCACCACTGCCGTGGCGGGGTCGTATTCCGCGACGTATTTATTCTCGTTAGGCACGTTGTAGTACGGCATGAGTACGCCGAAGAAAGCATATATCAGCAATGCAAGGACACCGACAGCCAGGATGGCGACGATGATGAGAGCGATGACTGCTATTTTTCCTGCCTTTTTGACTTTTGCCATTATTTCATCCATTGGAGTTCCTCCTCAAAGGAATTTACTGGATTATTTTAACACAGATGTAACTTTAAATAAAGAAGGAAATGTGATAAACTGTTAAACCGAGGTGAAAAACAATGGAAACCCCTGTCGTTCAGGGCAACAGGCTCTGGACAAAGGATTTTACAATAATAACAATAGGCTCGCTTGTCTCGATGCTCGGCAACTCCATGTCCGGCTTTGCGATGAGTCTTCTTGTCCTTGAATATACCGGAAGCACCTTTGCATATGCCATCTACATCGCGTGTTTCATGCTTCCCCAGCTGATAATGCCGATATTCTCCGGCGCCATACTCGACAGGTTCTCGAGACTGAAGACAATTTATTCGCTCGACTTCCTGTCCGCAGGTCTTTATCTGCTGTTTGCAATCCTGCTGGGCAGTGGCTGGTTCAGCTTCCCGATACTGGCCGTGACTTGCGTGTTCCTCGGAACCATAGAGAGCGTCTATTTTGTCGCATATGAGAGCTTTTATCCGCTGCTTATTACCGAGGGCAACTATCAGAAGGCTTACTCCATAGCTTCAGTCTTCGAGACACTGTCCTTCTTCATGGTGCCGGTCGCGACCTTCTTCTACAAGCAGATAGGTATTGCTCCGCTGCTCGCGGTTGACGCTTTTACCTTCTTCATTGCCGCGGTGATGGAGACCCGCATAACCCATAAGGAGGAATATGTTGAGAAGCAGAAGGCCGACCTGCTCGAGAGCGGGGAGGAACTCAAGGGCGTAAAGCTCATGCTCCGCGACATCAGGGACGGTTTTGCGTACTTAAAGACCGAGAAAGGCCTGCTCTTCGTGGCGATTTATTTCTTCTTCTCATCCCTTGCGGGAGGCGCGGAGGAGACGATGGGTCTGCCGTTCTTCAAGAGCAGTTTTGAAAACGGTGAGTACCTGTTTTCGCTGGTGTACGGTTCGGGCGTAGTCGCGCGTGTCCTGGGCGGCATGCTGCACTATAAGTTCAAAATACCGGCAAAGCACAGGTATAATATCGCGTTTACGGTTTATATCTGCCTGAACATTCTCGCGGCGATTTATCTCTACATGCCAATTCCGGTCATGATGGCGATGTGCCTTGTTGAGGGTATTATGGGTGTCACAAGCTACACCATAAGAGTCTCCGCGACGCAGTCCTATGTCCCGGATGAGCGCAAGGGACGTTTCAACGGCGCCTTCGGGATACTCCTTACCGGCGGTTTCTTCCTCGGCACGACAATTTCGGGCGCTCTGTCTGAACTTGTGCCGGATGTGAGATATGTCGTAACAGGATTTATGATTCTGGGCCTTCTGGCTGCTCTGGTATTTGTCGGCGGCAACAAGAAATATATCGCGCCGCTCTACAATACGGAAAACTAATTTGAAAGGATTTTATATATGAAACTCAGTGAAATGGTCTACAAGAGACCGGATATTGAACAGGTCAAGGCGGATCTGACAAAGTTTACGGAAGACTTTAAAAACGCCGCGACTTTTGAGGAGGCGGATGCGATATTTGCCGCAATGGACAAGTATCAGGACACCCTCGAGACGATGATGTCTCTCTGCTATATCCGTCACACAATCAATACAAAGGACGAGTTCTATGAGAAGGAGCAGGACTGGTTCGATGAGAACACTCCCGTTTTCATGGAGTATTCGCAGCCGTTCACGCTCGCTCTCATCGCGAGCCCGTTCCGTCCGCAGTTTGAGGAGAAGTACGGAAAACTTCTCTTCATAAACGCTGAGATGGAACTTAAGACCTTCAAGCCTGAGATAGTCGAGGACCTTCAGGCGGAGAACAAGCTCGTCACGGAGTATGAGAAGCTTCTCGCTTCCGCCCAGATTGAGTTTGAGGGCAGGAAGATGACAATTTCCGAACTCTCACCTTTCAAACAGGATGCGGATGACGCAAAGAGACTTGCCGCATGGACTGCAGAAGGCAACTTCTATATGGAGCATAAGACCGAACTGGACGAGCTCTATGACAAACTCATTCATCTTCGCGACAAGATGGGTAAGGCGCTCGGTTACGGCGGATACATTCCTCTCGGATATTACAGAATGACGCGTAACTCCTACACCAAGGAGGATGTCGCGAAGTTCCGCGAGTCCGTAGTCAAGTATATTGTTCCGCTCGCGGATAAGGTTTTCCGCGATCAGGCGAAGCGTATAGGCAAGGACTATCCGCTCAACTACGCTGACGCGGCCCTTATGTTCCGCGACGGTCCGGTGCGCCCGCAGGGCACGGCCGACGACATACTGGCTCACGGCAGAAAGCTCTATCACGAGCTTTCGCCGGAGACAGCCGAGTTCATTGATTTCATGTATGACAATGAACTCCTTGACGTCCTTTCCAAGGACGGCAAGGCCGTCGGCGGCTATTGCACCGAACTCCCGGACTACAAAGCACCCTTCATCTTCTCCAACTTCAACGGCACTGCTGATGACGTAGAGGTTCTCACACACGAGGGCGGACACGCTTTCGCGGGTTATATGGCACGCGATGTATTTCCGAGTAATTACAGAAATCCCACGATGGAGGCCTGTGAGGTTCACTCCATGTCCATGGAATTCTTCTCATGGAAGTGGGCGGAGGGCTTCTTCGGACCGCAGACGGATAAATTCAAGTACCAGCACCTCGCTGCTGCTCTGAAGTTCATCCCTTACGGCACCATGGTTGACCATTTCCAGCACATTGCTTTCGAGAATCCCGACCTCACGCCGAAACAGCGCGATGAGGAGTGGAGAAAGCTCACAGCCGTATATATGCCGTGGATCAAGCTCGATGAGATACCTTTCTTCGGTGACGGCGCAGCCTGGCAGAGACAGCATCACATCTATTCACTGCCGTTCTACTACATTGACTACTGCTTCGCACAGACTGTAGCCCTTGAGTACTGGGCATTTATGCAGAAGGATTTCGATGCCGCCTGGAAGTCATACATGAAGTATGTAAGTTTCGCAGGTACGAAGATTTTCAAGGACCTCGTAGTTGACGCGGACATGGAGAGCCCCTTCGATGAGGAGGCCTTTAAGAGAATCTGTGAAACAGCGGGCGAGTGGCTTGACAATTTCGATCTTTCCAAACTCGCATAAGTACGTTTTTTGTGCAATTTGTATAAATTTAATATAGTAACTTTGGGGTGTTAAAGTGCTAAATCACTTTGACACCCTCCTTTATTAATATTATAATAAAGGGCATGTAGGACATGTATTGTTCTGCATGCAATGCAATTCGGAAATATGTCTCATACATTGAGGCAAATAGGAAAAGGAGAGTACAAATGAAACTCAAGAAAATTGTTGCATTAGTACTTGCACTTGCTTTCGTTCTTTCATTTGCAGCCTGCACAAAGGGCGGCAACAACGGCGGCAAGAAGACAGGCGACGTAACAGTTGTCATCGGTGACTCTACACAGGCCAACGGCGACTGGGCTTACGGTGCTTTTGCAAGCTCAATCAATGCTACAGACCAGGCCGTCATCAACCTTACAGATGACTGCGTAACCGTTCAGTCAAATGAAAACGGCGACTTCGTAATCAACGACTCCGTTGTTGATAAGTTCGAGCGTACAGAAGATGACGACGGCAACGCTACCTACACCTTCAAGATCAAAGAAGGTCTTCAGTTCAACAACGGCGATCCGATCAAGGCTGAAAACTTCCTTGCTTGGCTCCTCTTCATCACAAGCCCCGCAGGACTTGAGATGGGCGTTACAAAGCAGACCTATGCTATGATCCCGGGCGGCGACGCTTATTCAAAGGGCGAAGCTCCGGTACTTGCAGGTGCACGTCTCCTCGGCGACTATGAGTTCTCAGTAACGATTCTCGCTGAAGGTTCTGACGGTAATTCTTACCTTCCGTACTACTATGACCTCAACTACGCTGCATTCCAGGGTGTAAACCTTACATACTGGTTCGGCGAGGGCTGGTCAGTAGCAGATGACGGTGAAGGCGCTTACATGAAGAACGCAAACGGCACCGAGTTCACAAAGGACGCTATCGAAAAGACAGTTGCAGCTGCTCAGTTCGCTACATCCGACCGTGTAACAGCAGGTCCGTACAACCTTGTTAAGTTCGACAAGACAGCCAACGAAATCACACTTGAGATCAACGACAAGTATTGCGGCGACTTCCAGGGCCAGAAACCCTCTATCAAGAAGCTCGTTATCGTTAAGGCTGAAGACGAGACAGTTATCGACACAATCTCCACAGGCGGCATCCAGATTTACTCAGGTATCGCTGACGGTGATCAGGTCAATGCTCTTCTCGACCTCATCGACTCCAAGAAACTTGACAGCTCTTACTGCAAGTATGACCGTGCCGGTTACGGTTACTTCGGTTTCGCTTGCGATATCGGTCCTACACAGTACACAGAATTCCGTCAGGCAGTAGCTATGCTCCTTGACCGCAATGAGTTTGCTAACACATTCTGCCAGGGCTGGGGTTCAGTTGTTCACGGCCCGTACTGCACAGCTTTCTCAATGTATGAGGATTCCAAGGACTTCCTTGCCAAGAACCTCAACACATATGACTACAATCCTGAAGGCGCTGTTAAGCTCCTCAAGGAAGCAGGCTTCATCTACAACGAAGACGGTTCTGACTATGAAGATGGTTCAGGCAAAGTTCGTTATAAGAGAGTAACAGCTGACGAAGCTAAGTATTATGAAGACTTCTGCAAGACAGTTAACGGCGAGATCTACATGCCCGCTATCGTTAACTGGGCTTCTTCAGAAGGCAACTCAGTTTCCGACCTTCTCTCCACAATGCTTGCAAACGGTAAGGCTACTAAGGAAGCCGGCATCGAGATCAAACAGAACGTTATGACTTTCGATCAGCTCCTTAACTACCTCTATCGTCAGGATATCTCCGCTCTTGGTGATGGCGACTATGCAGTTCCTAAGTACAACATGTTCAACCTTGCTACAGGCTGGTCATCAGGTGCTTATGACTTCTCATTCGAGTTCACCACCAACCAGGATTACATCGACATGGGCTACAACGTAAACCACCTCTATGATGAGAAGCTTGATAAGCTTTCAATGGACATGGTATACGGCGTTGAGTCCGGTGACTATGACAAGTATCTCGATACATGGCAGCAGTTCGTACTTCGCTATAATGAGCTCCTTCCTCAGGTTCCTCTTTATGCGAACATCTACATGTCTGTATATCCGAACAGCATTGCCAACTATCAGGAGGGTCCGTTCTGGGGTTATGCCCGTGCTATCCTCTACGCAACTCCTGCTAAATAATTAAGCACAGGTTAAAAGGGGCCTCCTCTTCGGGGGAGGCCCTTTTATCTGTAAAAAGAGGGGGAATATAAGAAAACATGAAAAAGTATTTAATCAAGCGTGTCATTTACCTTGTCATCGTTTTCTTCGTGGTATCTCTTATGATGTTTTTCGTGTACAACCTGATCCCGTCGGATCCGGCACTTGTACAGCTTGAACCGCTTAGAAAAGTATTAAAACCCGATGAATGGCAGGCACAGTATTTACAGCTGAGAGCGCAGCTCGGTCTTGATGACCCGCTGATTGTCCGTTATGCCCGGTGGATGGGATTCATAAAGGATATCAACGGAGAGTTTGACGGCATGCTCCAGGGTAACTTCGGCTATTCTCTGGGTTACAAGAGAGACGTAATTGACATAATCGGTGCGCCGATGCTTAATACAACGATACTTAACCTTGTTTCGACCATCCTCACTCTTTTAATCACCATACCGCTCGGTATCTACTGTGCGGTTCACGCGCATTCAAAGTCCGACAGCGCCATTCAGGCGGCGACGGTCGTAGGTTACAGCCTTCCGACCTATCTTGTCGGTATTCTCTTCATCTATCTGTTTGCGGTTTTACTGCCGCTGTTTCCTACGGGAGGCGCAAAGACTCCGGGCTCGAGTTATGTCGGCCTGCATGAGTTTGCCGACCGTATGTACTATATGGCTTTGCCCATAATCGTCCTCGTGTTCACGGGACTTGCAGGCATGACGCGTACGGTTCGTGCCGCGATGATGGACACTCTTACACAGGACTATATCCGTACGGCCCGCGCGAAGGGTCTTCGCGAAAAGGTTGTAATTTACAGCCACGCATGGCGAAACGCACTCCTGCCCGTATCAACTTCGATAATGGGCTGGTTCATTGCCGTATTCACGGGCGGTTCGCTTGTAATCGAGCAGACATTTGCATTAAACGGTACAGGTAAACTCTACTGGATAGGTCTTAATACGACCGACTACGAGCTCGTACTTGCAATGCAGATGTTCTACACATTCGTCAGCCTCGTAGGCGTACTGCTTACGGATATAAGCTACACGCTGGTTGATCCTCGTGTACGTATTGATAAGTAAGGAGGAACTTATGGAAAATAAGAAAAAAGAATTCTTCCTTACTCGCTGGATAAGAAGATTATTATTCCCGAATAAGGAACTTGACATATATGCCGAAGAGCAGATGCAGAGCCCGTTCCGTCTCGTCGTAAAGAACTATTTCTCAAAGCCGATGTCGGTTATTGCTCTCGTAGTGTTCATCATAATCGCGCTCTTCGTATTCATCGCTCCCAATTTCGTCTATCTTGACCTCGGTGAGCAGGACAGCACACTCGTAAACATAGCTCCCGGATACAACATGCTGAAGTATCCGAAGGCTCTCGAACAAAACGGTGTACAGGATATCTCAGTCGGCAACAACTACTCAATCGGTGTCGACAAAGAGGGTAACACCTATGTCTGGGGCAAGAGCAAGGTAACGAAGATTATCAATCTTGCGGAACTTCCCACAGATGTAAATAATGCACAGGTTATAGGTGTGGCAGCGGGTGCTGACCATGCGATAGCCTATGACAGAAGGGGAACGATCTATGCCTGGGGCAGCGACCGCCTCAACCAGTGTACGCTTCCGAAGGAACTGCAGCAGAACAACCTCTCACATACATTCAAGATTGTGAAGGCGGAGGCTTCAAACCAGTTTTCAGGCGTTCTGACAAATGAAAACAGATTCTTCGTATGGGGCAACCAGAACTTTGTTGATTTCTCATACGATAAGGAACAGTATGACGGTCATGTCGTCGATTTCGCGCTCACAAACAACTCTTTCGTGCTTCTTCTTGATTCCGGAAAGGTTGTAAAGGGCGGCGAGCACGCGAGCACGACCGTACAGAGAATCCCCGAAAAGGCGGAGAGCGGTGTCGTATCGCTCGCCTCCACGACAAACACCGTCGCGGCGCTTAAGGAGGACGGCAGCATTGTCGTCTGGGGCGCCCCGACAAAGAGAGAGAACAAGGTTCCGGAGTTTGACTCCAAGGTAGTCAAACTCGTAGGCGGACGTTACCACTACACCGCTCTCCTCGAAGACGGTTCAATCGTCTGCTGGGGCGATACCAAGTACGGCCAGACCACAGTGCCTGAAAAGGCTGAAAAAGCCAATGTTGAAGCCCTCTATGCCGGTTCTTTCCAGAACTATGCCGTAGATAAGGACGGAAACATCTTCACATGGGGCCTTAAGGGCTTCCCTCTCGGTACGGACAACCTCGGACGTAACGTATATTCACGTCTTGTAAACGGCGGTAAGATGACCATGACAATCGGTGCTCTCTCCGTTGTTATCGAAATAATCATCGGTGTAATCCTCGGCGGTATCGCAGGTTACTTCGGCGGAGTGGTCGATATGGTAGTCATGCGTATTGCGGAGGTTGTATCCTCAATGCCGTTTATACCTTTCGCCATGATTCTTTCGGCCGTTATGGGCACGAAGGTTTCAATAGAACAGCGCATGTACATAATCATGATAATCCTCGGTGTACTCTCATGGCCGGGACTCTGCCGCCTTGTCCGCGCGCAGATGTTCTCACAGCGTGAGATGGAGTATGTTGTGGCAGCGAAGGCTCTCGGCGTAAAAGAGAGAAAGATCATCTTCAGCCACATCATTCCGAACGTCATGTCGGTATGCCTTGTATCTATTACACTCGCATTCGGTACAGCAATGCTTACCGAGTCCACACTTTCATACCTCGGATTCGGCGTTCCGCTTCCGACACCCACATGGGGTAACATGCTCACAGGCGCAAATAACAGTATCACCATCCAGAACTACTGGTGGAACTGGGTATTCGTAGGTTCTATCTTCGGTATTGCGTGTATCTGCATCAACCTCATCGGTGACGGTCTCCGTGACGCTCTCGACCCGAAGTCGAACAGAAGATAAGGGGGTGCGAGTATGGAAGATAAGAAAGTATTATTGGAAGTAACAGACCTCCACACCTATTTCACGACAAAGCGCGGCATAGTAAAGGCCGTTAACAATGCTTCATACTCCGTAAATGAGGGAGAGACCCTCGGTATAGTCGGTGAGTCCGGCTCGGGCAAGAGCGTATCTGCCATGAGCATACTCCACCTTCTGGACGGAAACGGCTACATCGACAGCGGTAAGATAACCTTCGACGGACGCGACATCACGAACCTCTCAAAAGAGGAGATGTACCAGATCCGCGGCAACGATATCTCGGTTATCTTCCAGGAGCCGATGACCTCTTTAAACCCCGTATTTACGATAGAAAAGCAGATCTCCGAAGTTTTCATCATCCATCAGAACATGGACAAGAAAGAGGCTGCGGAGAAGTCAGTCGAGATACTTCGCGATGTAAAAATCCCCAACCCGGAGATAGTCGCGAAACAGTATCCGCATCAGCTCTCGGGCGGTATGCGCCAGCGCGTAATGATAGCCATGGCGCTTGCCTGCAAACCGAAGCTCCTTATCGCCGATGAGCCCACGACGGCTCTCGACGTTACCATCCAGGCACAGATTCTTCGCCTTATGAATGAGCTTAAGAAGGATCAGGGTACGAGTATCCTCTTCATCACTCATGACCTGGGCGTTATAAACCAGATGGCCGATTATGTCGCAGTCATGTACTGCGGACAGGTTGTCGAGCGGGTTCCCGCCAGGACGCTCTTTAATCCCGAGACCAAGTTCTCTCATCCTTATACGGAGGGACTTCTGAGTTCGATACCGCGTCTTGACACACCTGCAAACGATCGCCTGGACGTAATCCCCGGTGCGGTTCCGCACCCGCTCGACCTCCCGAAGGGCTGCAAGTTTGCGCCTCGCTGCAAGTACGCAACCGACAAGTGCAGAGAGGAAGAGCCGCCCATGACGAAGATATCCGATGTCCAGGACATCAGATGTTTCTATCCTAACAAGGAGGAACGTCAGAATGGCTGAAGAAAAGAAAGTATTATTTAAAATAACAAACCTCAAGCAGTACTTCCCCTTGAGCAAGAAGGGTATGTATGTCAAGGCAAACGACGGCATAGATATCTCTATCTACGAGGGTGAGACTTTAGGTCTTGTCGGTGAGTCCGGCTGCGGTAAGTCGACGTTCGGCAGAACCATGCTCGAACTCTACAAGCAGACGGACGGCCAGACACTCTACTTCGGACGCTCACTCGACGAGTTCGCGCCGAAGTACGTAAAGTACACAATAAATCATCTCCCCGCAATGAAGGAGAAGTCAAAACGTCTCCACGAGAAGGCAAAAGAGGCCGAGAAGGCTCTTGAAGGCCTTAAGGAAGGCGATGAAAACTACGCCGAGAAACTTGAGGATTACCGCATCGCGAAGCTCGAATCCGATGCCGCTTTAAGAAATATTGCCAATATTTTCGGCGGTTTCATTACGGTTGATGATACCTCCGCAATCCAGGCGGAATTCAACGTCATCTACGGTCTCTCGCTTAAGATGAGAAAGGCCGAGGAGAAGAAGGTAAAACTCGATTCAAAACTCGCCGATGCCGAATACGTACAGGAACACAACGGCGGCAACGAGAGCAAGGTTGCTTCCGCAAAAGCCGCTGTAGAGGCAATCGACAAGGAGATGGAGGACATCCGCGCCAAAATCGAGGAGTCCCATCTGAGGATTGTTGATATACGTTCTAAGTACAAGGACGATGAGGAATTCCAGAAGTACGAGGTTTACCGCAATGACGGTATTGACCTTGCGCGTCTTACAACGAACGAGATAAGACATCTCCGTTCTGACTTCCAGCTCATATTCCAGGACCCTTACTCATCACTCAACCCGCGTTTCACCGTAGGTCAGATAATAGGCGAGGGCATGGTGGCGCACGGCCTGTTTTCAAAGCGCAGTCCGCGTATGCAGGACCACGTCCTTGAAATAA
>JAEEGJ010012579.1_pt1 | contig 20868 bp, 16 predicted proteins | sample 8958761 | NCBI WGS metagenome assembly JAEEGJ01 (sample SAMN16246546, study PRJNA631951) | gut metagenome | biome: gut microbiome; feature: rumen; material: RS-attached | host: Bos | place: Iran: Karaj | collected 2018-10
ATGAGAATCATAGCCGTGAACGCGGCGGTCATGGCGAGCGTTTCAATGATAATGACAGTCCAATTCATAGTCGGTACGAAGTTACGATTTTATTTACGGAAACCTCGTAAGGGCAAAGGTACCCCGAAACCAGCGCAACCGGGTTGCAGAATGACATCCAGAAGGGAAAGTGATTCCGGAGACTTGCCTGGAACCGACCTAATCGCGGAGGATGCAGAAGCCGGAAGCCGTGAATCGGGTCGGTCTGCCGGAGACGTCCTTCTTCAGCGAGGCCTTGAAATCGACGATGGCGTCGGCACCGAGCTCGCGCGCCTTTTCCTCGACGATCCGCAGGAATCCCTCATAATCAAGTTCTTCGAAAGGAGGCCTTCCCTCGGAGAAACCTTCGTGGCGATAGGTTGAAGGGGTGAGCACCACCTTCAGTTCGGCGATGGGGGTGAACCCTTTGGTCCAGGGCCCGTTGGGGATGAAATAGAAATCATCGTCCACGAACGGACGGTAGTCGATATAACTTACAGGCTCCGAAGCGGGCTCGAAGCCGGGCACCCCGGCCACCCCGCAGCTCGCCAGAACGAATGCAAATGCCAGAAGGGCGATGAACTTTTTCATTGCTGAATTTCGCGATTGATCTGGATAAAGATAGTCATTTTCGGATGAAACACAAACGGCCCCGGCCAAAAGATAAGATGTATGTCCTTTCCAAACGCTGTTTCGGCTTTGTCTAGGTCATTGATTATCGATGAATTATAAGATGCGGTTCAGGTCTCGTTCTCCGCTCCGGACGCTTCGCAACCCGCGAGGCGTTTTTGTTTGTTTTGGTCGGGAGCGTTGGAATAATAGGATTTATTGCCTATCTTTGATTGTAGAAGAAACGGACTTTTCCGCTCGGCATTCAACTTGAAAACTTGACGACTTAACAATATGAATCCCTCCCACCACTGGTTTGTCCTTGTGACAAGGTTAACGCTGCTTTTCCTCTTTACTCTCGTCGTAACCGCCTGTCCGGCCGTAGATCCACAGGAACCGTCCATTCAAAACTCCGGATATCAAACACCGCCGCCCGAAGAGGATGGCAGCGATGAGCCCATCGTCGGTTCGACCCCGGCTCCGAGTCCGGACGAGGAAGAATACGAGGTCGTGCTGGAGGCCGACAAAAAGATGAAAGTCAAAAGCTCCAGTTATTTCAGGGTTTGGATTGGCGCGGATGGCTATATGCCCACACCGGTGGAGGATCTCGTCCGTGACACGACGACCGTGTATGCCGAAAGCGGTTCTTACGCGATCGTTACGCCTATTGCCCCCGATTTCAAGGTTGAACCCGACACAGCAAAGCGAATTCCGGTCAAACCTACCGGGTCATCCGCCGTGTTCACCCTGACTCCTCTGAAAAAGGGGAAATTGTTCGTCAGTGCATCCGTCGTCATCTATGACAAGGATGGGAATGAAGATCCGCAATCGGCGCAAAAATTGACCGTCAAGGTGTCTTCGGACTTCTGGGGAAGGCAGGAAAGCCATGCCAACGACATGGAAGACGTCTTTTGGGACAACTTCATGTCCTTTTTCACGGCCCTCGTGGTGCTGGTCCTGGGCGCTCTTCTTTTCGTTATCCGCAAATACATCAAAAAGAAGACGGGATACGACGAAAAAGGGAACACGGAAGGCCTCTGATCTTCTCGTTTTTGTTTGGGGACCGTTGCGTTATCTTTGCATAGGCAACTCGTAACGTACCGGAGCCGCACCTGAGCGCCCATGCGAATGCTCGTCATCTATCTCATCGGCATCAATCTCCTGACCTTCGCGATCTTCGGGATCGACAAGTGGAAGGCCCGGAAGCGGAAGTGGCGCATCCCGGAGGACACCCTCATCTGGCTGTCCATTGTCGGCGGAAGCGTCGGCGCGCTTCTTGGCATGTACCTCTTCCGGCACAAAACACAAAAGCGGAAGTTCAACCTGGGCATTCCCGCCGTCCTCGTCGCCCAAGCCGTCCTGGCCTGGTTCTTTTTCCTGCGTTAAGCCACTCAAAATAACCTATACTATATGATGAAACTGTCCCACACCTTCGCATTCACTTGCCTCTGCCTCTTCCTTTTCTCCTGCGGCAACCAGCCCGAGACTTCCTCCCCGTCCGACTTTTTCGACGGAGTGGCGACGGCCCTGCAAAACGGCGGGAATGTCGACCTGAACGCCTTTCAATGGACCCGCGAACCGGCCGCCTGTTCCATCGACGGCCAGACGCTGACGGTCACCACGGCCCCGCACACGGACCTTTGGCAGCGGACCTACTATCATTTCCGCAATGACAACGCCCCGGTATTCCAAATCCAAACGAAGGAGCCATATTTCAGCTTTGTGGTGAAAACTGATTTCACCCAGAGTCACCAGCGCTTCGACCAGTGCGGCGTCGTGATGTACCTGGACAGCGACAATTGGCTCAAGGGCTCCGTGGAATTCGAGAACGAGGAATTCCAGCACCTGGGCAGCGTCGCCACCAACAACGGCTATTCCGACTGGGCCACGACGGCCATTCCGGCCGATGTCAAAACGATGTGGTACCGCTTCTCCAGAAGGGCCGACGATTACTGCATCGAGTGCTCGACCGACGGCGTCAACTTCAGCCAGATGCGCATCTGCCACATGTATGCGGGCGCCGATGTCATCCGCTTCGGCGTATACGCCTGCTCCCCGGAAGAATCCTCCTTCACGGCCGTTTTCTCGGACATGAAGATCACCGAGTGCCAGTGGAAGGCCCATGACGGACAGCAGCCGGACCAGGAATAAAATCGCTGACTTTCGTGACTTTTTGCCATATGAAAAAATGGGCATTCCTTCTCCTCACGGGGATTCTTTCCCTGCTAGCTGCCGGCTGCCGGACGGGAGGCGGAACGCCCGTGTATGACGTGGTTGTGGTCGGCGGCGGGCCGGCCGGGATCGGGGCGGCGCCGCGATCCCCGGGACGTTCCCATCGGCCTGATCAAAAAACGGTTGAAGGCCATCGGGCATCTGGTCCCACAGCAGGACTCCCTTCAGTCGGCCAAAGGAGAATAAAGAAATCGACGGGCACCCTGTTGGTGCAAGATTTGAAGGCGTCTGGAATTATATGGGTATGAGAACGATTGCAAAAAGAATAATATGCTCGGCCATGCTGGTGGCGATGCTGAGCGGCTGTCGCGGCATCGATAGTCCGGAAGGCGACCTGAAGGACATCAAACTGGAAGATTGGCCCCGTACGGATTGCTCCACCAGCACCCGGCCTGTCCGGGATCTCGTGGCCTACAAGCTGCTCGGCGTGCCCTACAAGTGGGAAGTCGATTGGATGAGCGGGACGACCTATATCATCCAACCAGACTTCTCCGGTACGAAAACACCCTTCTCCTACCATGATTACGATGCCAAGAACCACTTTAGTGGCACGCACGAGGCCTATATGAATCTCTTGGAGGGCAAGACGGACGTAATCATTGCAAGTCGTGACATCTCCAGAAATGAAAAGGCCGCCGCCGAAGAGCTAGGTGTAGAACTGGAAACGGCCCCACTGGCCATTGATGCCCTGGTGTTCATCGTCAATCCCAAGAACCCTGTCAAGAACTTGACTTCGGACCAGGTGCGGAAGATCTATACCGGTGAAATAACCAACTGGAAAGAGGTCGGCGGCGTCGACCATGCCATCACCCCGTATATCCGGAACGCGGATTCCGGCAGCCAGGAAAAGATGGAAACCCTGGTCATGAAGGGGCTGACCATGATTGACAGGACCGACGAGAACTATATGTATGAAATCATCGGTTCTCAGATGGCCTCTCCATATCTTCAGCTCGAAATCGACGAATATGGCATCGGCTACACGCCGTATTTCTACTGCACGGCCATGGTCCGGGATTTAATGCGGGTTGACATGCTTTCCATCGATGGCGTGGCTCCCACCAAAGAATCTTTAAGGTCGAACAAGTATCCGTTTGTGTCGAGCATCTATGCTGCGGTCCGTAAGACGGAAAACCACGAGAGTATGGCGTACAAGCTCTATCAATTCCTCTTTACCAAGAAAGGTGCGGACATGATCGATGAGAGCGGATATATGGCCATCAGGTAATCCTCCGGAGAGAGTGTACTCAAATTCGTATTGTTCTGTCTCTTCCACCTCCCCTGACAACAGTAGCCCATCCACCCCAATCCATTCAAGGGCGGTAACTATCACGGCTATTTCTCCCGGCTTCATAAGGAAAGCATATACGGCTCAATTTCCAATCTTTTGAGCCGTAAATCACCGTTATTTGGCCGTATTTGAGCCGATTCGCCAAGAAAATAACGGGCGTTTGAAGTCCATAGACGGCGTCTTTTCCCTGTATGATGGCCGTACAAGTCGCTTTCCCTATACGTCCTGAAAAGCCACGAAAGTTTCACCTATGTTTCACCTGATGTCTTTTCGGTTTCTACTAAATCATTGACTATCAGTATATTACAAGTTAGAGTTCGAGTCTCGTTTTCCGCGCCAAACGCCTCGCAGTCCTGCGGGGCGTTTTTGTTTGGGAGTCGGCTGGTCTGACGCCCGTCCATTGTACAAGTCTCGCTTGTACAGGAAAACATCGGCAGAACGACAATTCCATTGTACAAGTCTCGCAAAATGTGCCGACTATCGACCCGATTCCGAGAGACTTGATCAGAAAAACGCGGCTGGAAGCGCATCTCGATGCACAAGCGAGACTTGTACATCGCTTTATAGAACTTCGCCAGACAGATTCACCTTGAAGAAACCGGCCCCGTACCCTTTTTCTTTTCGGCCAAATGACTTATATTTATATCGATAAATCGTAATTTGAACCGCTATTAGTGCTATGAAGAATACGTTTTCCATTAAAGCACGACTTGCCAGTTTCAAGAACGCCTGGAGGGGAGTGACGGTATTGGTTCGTCAGGAGCATTCCCGGCGCCTTGTTCAGCGTCTGGCACAATATCAGCGGCGCCATCGTTGCAAAACTATATTCCAGGAACGCATGATTGAACTGTCCATCGCCAATCGCCCATGCCGCCTGTTTGGGTCTGAGACTCCGGAGTTTTTCCTCGTCCAGCCTTCGGCCCGGCATGAAAATGCCTCGCTGGATTCCGAAATCACCCAGTTGTCTGCCCTTGTGGACCGCCCTTTCCTGCTTGCGGCCATCGAACTGGCGGATTGGACATTGGACCTGATGCCATGGCCGGACGGGAACATCTCCCGGGACCCGGAGGCGGGGAAACATGGACAGGAGACTTTGCAGTATATCCTGCGCGACCTGCTTCCTGAACTTGAACGCAGGTACGGCAGTCGGCCGGTCATTCTCGGCGGCTACTCCCTGGGCGGCCTTTTCGCCCTGTGGGCATCCGTCCAGACGGACCGTTTCCAGGCCGTGGCGGCCGCCTCTCCGTCCGTGTGGATCCACGGCTGGCTGCCCTTCGCGAAGAAGAATGCGCCGAAAGCCGGACACATCTACCTGAGCCTAGGCGACCGGGAGGAGCGCGTGAAGAACCAGGCCATCGCGCGCGTCGGGGATAATCTGCGCGCCTATTACGAAATGCTCCGTGACCAATTGGGCCCGGAGCATTGCACCCTCGTCTGGGAGGAAGGCGGCCATTTCAACGAAAACGCGGGCCGGCTGGCCCGCGCATTCGCTTGGTGTATGGAGCAATAAACTATTTCTTGTCCATGTAGATTTCCTTCAGGATCAGGCCGGAACTGGACGTGCCGGTGTGGCTTTCGGAAGTCCACATCTCGAACCGGAAGTTCTTTTCAGGGTAGTCTTCCTCGATCGCCGTAGCGCGCCAGGAACCGTTTTCCTGCTTGGCCAGGGACAGGCGGAAGACGCCTTCCGTGATGGCATGGGCGTAAGTCGTACGCGCATTGCCTTCCTCCACCATCGTGAAGGCCTTGTAACTGGCATTCTTGGTGTCGTAGGTGCCGACATAGGCACCCAGCGGGATCTGCAGGTTGTTCTTGGCCAGGGTGACTCCGGGAATGCTGATATCGATGGTGACGGCGGACGTCGCATAGTCAATATCCAGGGTATAAGTTCCGTCTTCCTCCTCAATCAGGACAGCGCTCATCGGGAAGTCGCGGTTGTTACCGGTCTGTTTGCCGTGCCAATCCCATTCTCCGAGGAGGCCGGCATCGGCCAGGTCGAACTGGGACACGAAGAAGGAACCCTTCATTTCGCCGATGAACCAGTGGACTTCGGCTTCGCGGTACTCCTTGGAAGGGTTGTCGGCGACCTTGATCGTGAGACGGGTCGGGTCGGAGTTGTCCAAGACCACCCAGTCGGCGTCGGTCGTCGCCTGGACAACCGATTCGTTGGCGTCATAAGGAAGTTCAATCTGGCCGGCCGCATTCTTGAAGGCGATGTCGTGGGGCGAGAACGACTTCACGATGATGCCGAACTGGTGGACGATGGTCTTTCCTTCCGCCTCGCCGGACTTCATGTTCACGACGGCGTAGCGGCTTTCCAGGCCGGTGTATTCGTCCACGACGACCTTGATCTTGCTGCCTTCGACCGTCAGATGGCACCAGGAAGAGGACGGCGTAGTCGCTTCGAGCGCGCCCTCAAGCCCTTCGACCTCGATGTAACCGTTGCCGCCGATGGCCTTGAAGGCGATGTCGGCGCCGGAGATGACGGTCACTTCGGGCTTGACATTCTGTTTGAACAGGTCTTCATCGGTCTTGCCGCAGGACCAGCCGGCGACGAGGGCGAGGGACAGGATGATTCCAGTATAGATTCTTTTCATGGCTGATTATCTCTTGACTAAGGTTTTCAGTTCGGCCATCTGGTAGGATCCGCCCGTGAAGAAGGTCTTCGAAGGCGCTCCGGCATAGGGCGAATCGGCCGAATCGTCCGTATCGTACAGATACAGGAGGAACGAGTTGGTCTTGATGCTCTTGGAACCGCCGTTGTCAATCCAGTTGAAGGTGGGGCGGGCCAGGGTGGCGTCCATGTCGATCTTGCCGTCCGGGCCATAGGTGACAGCGAGCGCCGCTTCCATGCCCACATCCGTGCTGAAAGTGAGATAGCCGCCGTTCTCCCAGGCGCAAAGCCGGACATAGTAACGTTCATCCTCGCCTTCCCAGACGACATCGTCCGTGCCGGGTTTCCGGCAGTACTGGGCGAGCAGTTCGATGCGGCCCTTCCGGATGTTGTAGTTGGCAACCAGGTCGAACTGGTTGCTGAACCCCTTGACCCGGTAAGACTGCTTGTCACCCATCGGGATAAAGGAGAGGTTGAAGCGGGAACTGCCGCTGTAGGTCAGCGTCCAATCTCCCTCGAAGAACTCGTAAGGCAGCCAGTCCAGCGGAATATGCCCCTTGAAACTGACGTTGTTGACGGCAGAGGTCAGCAGGGTGTCCGTCTTAGCCAAGTCGAAGTTGAAACCCAGTTCCTCGAAGGTCTTGCCGAAGATCTCCAGGGGCTCATAGAAATGGATGCCCTTCTCGGTGACGATGTAGGGGACCGTCTTCGTCTCGGCGATGTCGTACTTGGGATTGCCCTTGTCGTCCTGGCCGTACACCTCCATCTCGTAGGCGGTGAACTGGCGGTTGTTGACGTCGATGTCGCCCGTCACCTTCTGGCCGTCGATGAAGCCGTCGAAGGAACTCACGAAGAAGTTGCGGCTGTGCTCGTACATCTTGGCGTTGAAGGTCTCGATCGGCTCGGAGATCGGATACATCGTGCAGAACTTGCCGTTGCGCTTGCCCTTCAGGTTGATGACCTTCTGGGCCTTGTCATAGCCGATGATGAAGAACTGGTAATCGCCGCCCCGGCCCTCATAGTATTCGGAACTGGCGGTTCCGTACTTGTGCAGGATAGGGTTGTGGGTGTCGAAGGAGAGGACCGGACCGCTGTCGGTCGTCAGCACGTAGTGGCTGGTGTAGGCCGCCGTCTCGTCCTCTTCGCTCATCGCGGTGACTTCGCCTTTTTCGGCGTCGAATTTCAGGGCGAGGTTGATGCCGCCGAAATCGCCGTCTTCGTTGCCGACGTAGTATTCCATCCGCCATCCGTACTGCTCTCCGCCCAGCATTTCGTCCAGGTCGGCGAGGTAGTTGCTCAGGCGTTCCGCGGAGGATTCGTCGAAGTACTCCACATAACTTTTCAGGCAGGACTGGGCGCCGAGGGCGAGCAGTCCGATGAGGCAGGTTGTCAGGATTCCGTTGTGTTTCATATGCTTGACCCTCCCTTATTTGATTTCGATGCTGTGCAGGTCCACCTGACCGGCGAAGACGTCATCCTGGCGGCGGAGAACCGTGGCCCGGAGCACGTCGATGTCGATGTTGAAGGAATCCTGCATGTAGTTCCGCACGATATCCAGTTTGGCGTTGATCAGTTCGCCCTTCTCGCCGGCCTTGTCGATCTGTCCGTCCCACCAGGCCTGGTCGTGGGTGATGTACTCGGACAGCATTTCGGCGAAGTCTTCCGTGTCGGAGTGCTGGGCGTAGTCGGTGATGAAGCCGTTCTTGAGGTAGTCCCGGTTGTAGGGGGCGTCGCTCCAACTGTCGGCCACGTAGCCGGTGCCCGTGATCATCGAGAAGTCCACCGGGAAGTCCACGTTCTGGTTCAGGATGTGGGTGAATTCGTGGTGGATGGTCTTGATGTAGAAGTGGTTCAGGTCCTCGGCGGTCTTCATGTACTGCGGGAGCAGGTTCACGCCCGCGAGGAAGATCTTCTTGCCGCCCTCGGCGGTACCGAGGATGATGGTGCCGTTGTTCCGGTACTCCCATTCTCCCGTGAGGAAGAACATCTTGGGGAAGTAACTGCGGGTGAACGTGATGCCGGCGACCTCGTCGTAAGTCTCGATGCAGAGGTACTTCACCAGGTGGGCCATCACGATGGAATACTCGTAGTCGGCCGGGATGGTGAAATAGTTCATGTCGGACTCGTTCATTTCGAAGCGGTACTTGAAGTCGATGTTGTACGGCAGCAGGAAGTTGACTTCCAGCCAGCGGTCGAAATCGTTCTTCTTGGTCTCCGTCACCTTGATCACGCTGTTCTCGCTCATCGTCTCCTTGACGCAGGAGGCGGCGCAGAGCGCGGCGAGGATGATGGCAATATGAAGGATATGTCTTTTCATAACGCTCGTTCTTTATTGGTTGTCACGCGGATTGGGAGTGATGCCGGCGTCGCGGACCTTTCTCGGGATCTGGACGGCGGTACGCTTGTCGAAGGGCTCGAGCGTGCCCGTGTTGCGGTAGGGACGGCCCTCCGCATTGATGATGCGGCGGTCCAACTGGATGCCGTAACGCTTCACGTCGAACCAGCGGAGTCCCTGTCCCAGGGTCTCCACCCGCTTGAGGGCGAGGACGCACTGGACCATGTTCTCCTGGGTGGAACCTTCCTCCAGGGTGATGAACTTCGGATGCAGGTGCTTCTTCACGCTGGAAGTGTCCCAGACGTGGTAAGGGGTGTTGTTGAACCATGAATTGACGCGGTCCACGTCCAGCACGCGCGGCGGACGGGTCTCGTCGGCGCCGGCGATGTTCCGGATCCAGAGGTTCACGTCGTTCAGGGCCTCGTCGTACTTGCCCAGGAGGGTGTTGGCCTCGGCGCGCTCCAGGAGGACCTGGTCGGCGGCGAAGGCGGGATACACCGTGCGGTAATAGCCGATGCGGGCCACCGGATCCGTGTACTCGAACAGGTAGGGGAGTTTCCAGAACATGGTCTTGTCCAGGTTCGTGGCCTCGTATTCCTTCATGCCCATGTAGTAGGTCTCGTTGCTGCCGTTCCACAAGTTCGGGATGGCCTCTCCCGTTTCGGTAGCGGCCAGGTAGTTGCCGTGCGAGTAGCGGGAATACACATAGTAGGGACCGAAGGCGAGACCCATCTTGGAATAGGCCGTCATCAGCAGGAGGTTGCAGTTCAGGCTGGCGTCGATGTAGTGCTCCACGATCGGGTCATACTTCTGGGTCATCGAGGCCTGGTAGGCCCAGTCGCGCAGCATGGCGGACGGGGAGGCGCCCAGGCACCTGGTCGCGTACTCCACGCTCTTTTCGAACTTCCCGTAGTAGAGGTAGAACCGGGCGGCGAGCGCGTAGGCGGCCTTCTGGTTGAAGTGGTACTTGGGAACCGTGTAGTACTTGTCGGAGACGTTCGGGAGGCCCGCTTCCAGGTCCTTCTCGATCATCTCGTACACTTCGGCGACCGTCCCGCGGTCATAGTGCGGGTTCAACTTGGACTCGCGCTTCTCCATGTAGGGGATGCCGAGGTCGCTGGTGCTGGTCTGCGGGTTGTAGGCGATGCAGAACACGTTGACCAGGATGAAGTGGTTGTAGGCGCGGCACAGGAGCGCCTCGGAACGCTCGGCGGAGAGATCCAGCGCGGGATCGATCCGGGACAGCGAGTCGATGGCGAAGATGGCCTCATTGGCGCAGGCGATCGCGTGATAGGAGGCTTCCCAGATGGATTCCGGGTCCTCGTTGTCGCTCTCGGTCACGTCGTCCCAGGCGAAAACCTGGTCGATGAAACGGTCGGTATAGGGGTTGTTGGCGCCGTAGTCGTCCACGTTGTCGGACATGAACTCGGTGACCAGCATGTAGTCCGTCGGAGGATAGGCCGACACGAGGAGGGCCTGGATCTTTTCCTGGGTGTCGATCTCGGTACGGTTGTCCGGCATCTTGTCCAGGAACTTGTCACAGCCTGCCGCTGCAAGGAGGGCGGCCGCAAGGAAGATATAATGGATCTTTTTCATACTGCTTTTCTCCTTTTAGAATCCGAACTTGAAGGTGACGGTAAACTGCTTCGGGACCGGGACGGCGACGCCGCCGGTGTTGAAGAACTCGGGATCCTGGCCGTTCAGTTTCTTGTCGGCGTACAGGAGGAAGAGGTTGGTCGCCTGGACCTTGAGGGACAGGGTGCCCATGTGGAGGGCCTCCGTGACCTTCTTCGGGAAGTCGTAGCCGAGCGAGATCTCCTTCATGCGGATGAAGTCGCCCCGGGCGATACGGGCCGAAGAGTAGTTGTAGGCGTTGTAGGCGAACGGAAGTTCGGTGTTCGTCCGGTTCTGGATGCGGCTGGCGATGACGGGAACGTCGGTGACTTTCTCGTCGCCCGGGACCGTCCAGCGGTTGTTGAACTCCTTAGGCATCGAGTCGAGGTCGTTGTAGGAACTCGAGAACACGGGGTCGAGCCGGATCACGTTGCCGAAGGAATAGGTGATGAACACGTTCAGGCGCAGACCCTTCCAGGTGAAGATGTTACCGAAGGAACCGAGGTCGGTCGGGTCGGCGTTGCCGGAGTACTCGAGGAAGTGCATCTTATCCGGATCGGAGGTCTGGAAATAGATGTCGCTCACGGAGACGTGGTCTTCCTTCAGTTCCCAGACACCGTTCGGGCCCTCCTCATACACGGACTCCTGGTCGCGGAAGGTCGGGAGACCCTCCTCGTTCAGGCCCATGAACGGGATCGAGAAGATACCGCGGACCGGATACCCCTCCTTCGCGAAACCGGAACCGGTGATGAGGTCGATGACGCGGGAAGTGTTCTGGAGTTTGGTGACGACGTTGCGGCCGTGCGAGAAGATGATGTTGGTGGTCCAGTTGAAGTCGCGGGTCTTGATGTTCTGCGTGGTGAGGCTGATCTCGAAACCGGAGGACTTCATCTCGGCCACGTTGCCGTACTTGACGACTTCACCGCCCACGCCGGGGGTGTTGACCGGGCCGATCAGGTCGAAGTTGTTGCGCTTGTACCAGTCGAAGGTGAAGTTGATGCGGTTGTTGAAGAAGCCGGCCTCGAGACCGAGGTTCAGTTCGTTCTTCTTCTCGTACGTGAGTTCCTCGTTCGCGAGTTGGTTGATGTCCAGGGCGACCTCGCGGATGTTCGCGAACGGACGCCAGGGCGTGTGACTGCTGATGACCACGGTGGAGTTCGTCACGTAGGACGGGCCGCGGTCGGCGGTCAGGGAGTAGGAAGCCTTGAGGCTCAGGTGCGAGATGACATCCTGCAGCGGGCGCCAGAAGGCCTCGTCGCTGATGTTCCAGGCACCGGAGACGTTCCAGGTCGGGAGCCAGCGGGCGGTGCGGGCCTTGCCCAACTTGTTGGTACCCTCGTAGCGGTAGGTGCCGTTGAGGACGTACCTGCCCTGGTAGGAATAGGTTCCGTTGGCAAAGAACGCGACGCTGCGGTCGTAGTTCCAGGCGTAGGTGTAGTAGTTGGAGTTCTCCTCGGAACCCTGCTTGAACACCTGGTAGGCGTAGTTCGGAATCTCACCCATCGTGTACTGGAGGCCCCAGCCGCGGAACCACGTGTTGTGGCGGGTGATGTCGGCCCACTCGGTACCGCCGAACAGGTTCACGATATGCTTGTCGGCGAAGGTCTTCGTGAAGTTGGCCGTCGCACGGAAGTCATAACTGAGCATGTTGTTGTCGGACCGCTCGTAGATACCGCCGTTCGGCAGGACGGAGATCGGAAGGGCGTAGGGGTTGTCCGGGTCCGTATAGAGGAACGGGTTGGAACTCCGGATGGTGGAGGTGCCCATCGCCCGGTAGGCCTGCGCCTGGTTGGAGCCGTCCAGGATGTTGTGCTCCTGGGACGTCTGGGTGTACTTCGCCGCGGCGATGGCGCTGAGTTCGAGTTCCGGGATGACCTTGTACTTGATTTCGCCCTGGACACGGAGGTCCTGGACGTTCAGGTCGATGTAGTTGTTGTCCAACTCGTCCTTGATGTTGAACGGCGCATAGTTGCGGGTATAGAACTCGTCCGGGTCCAGGGCGCGGGACGTGTTCAGCGCGTAGGAATACGGGTTGATGTCGAAGTCACGCTTGACCTCGCCGTACACCGGGTCGATTTCGCTGGACAGGGTTCCCGGCGCGCGCTGCTTGCGGTAGGACGCGTTGGCGATCATGTTCACCGACAGGTTCTGGAAGATCTTGTAGGTGGTGTTCAGGTTGGCCGTGTAGCGCTGCACCGAACTCTGGAGCGTCCAGCCCGGATCGTCCATCAGGGACAGGGAGGCATAGTAGTTGGACTTCTCCGAGCCGCCCGAGGTGGACACGGAGTGGTTGTGCTGCATGGCGTTGGTGAACAGGAGGTCGAACCAGTCCGTGTTGCGGTACTCGGCGGCGCGGAGGTAGGCGGCGCGCGCCTCGTCCGTATTCTGGAGGCCGAACTTGCCGGAGGTGGCGTCGTACTGGCTGATCAACTGGTACATCTTACCGTAGATACCGCTGTTCATCGAGTTCGCCGTCTCCGCATAGTTCAGGTAACCCTTCTGCTGGAGTTCCTGGTAGATGGACATCTGGTCCTGGGAGTTCATGATGTTGAAGGTGGAGTACATCGGCTTCAGGCGGACGGTGTATTCGCCCGTGTAACTGATGTGGCTCTGGCCCGCCTTACCCTTCTTGGTCGTGACGACGATGACGCCCGCCATCGCGCGCGCACCATAGATAGAGGTGGCGGAACCGTCCTTCAGGATGTCGAAGGATTCGATGTCGTCGGAGTTGAGGCCGGCGATGGCGCTGGAGATCAGCGTGGAGGCGTCACCGGACGACAGGTCGTCGGCGGAGACGTCCACGACGTCCTCCATGATCACGCCGTCCACGACCCACAGCGGCTTGGAAGAGCCGTAGATGGAGGTCGCACCGCGCACGCGGATTTTCGGGGCGGTACCGAACGTACCGGACACGTTCTGGACAGAGACGCCGGCCACCTGGCCTTCCAGGGAACGGGAGATGTCCGCGATACCCGCCAACTTGGCGTTCTCGGCATCCACCTTCGTGGTGGAACCGGTCATCAGCCGGCGGTCAACGGTCTGCATGCCGGTGGCGACGGCGGCGTCCAGGACCGTAGAGTCGTCCTCGAGGACGAACCGCATTACCGACTGCTTCGGCTGGCGCTGGTCCTTGTAGCCCATGCAGGAGGCGACGATGTAGCCTGCTCTGTCGGGGACATTCTTGAGGGTGAAGTTACCGTCCAGGTCGGTCAGCGTACCGACATTCTGGTTTCCCTCCACGAAGACGGCCGCTCCGACGACAGGTTCTCCCTGGGCGTCCACGACGATACCGTTGACCGTCGTCTGGGCCGAGGCGAGAAATGCCGTGCAGAGCAAGCCTGTCAGAAACAAGAGGATCCTTTGCTTCATAGGTTGTCTGTTTATTATAATGTCAATTGTTACCTTCTTCTGTACAAAGGCGTTTAGCCGACAAATTTCGGAAGATTATTCCAAATATCCAAACGCACCCTTTTGAGGGGAGAATTTGGTTTTTACAAATTGTTTGTCTAACTTTGACGCCAATCGGCTTTAAGCCAGCCGGGAAGTCATTTTGATAATTCTTACGATATGAAGAAACAGTATCTTGAACCCGAGGTACGCATCGCGTATGTCGGCTTTGAAGTGAATTTCCTCACTTCGGAAATCTCTGTTGGAGGTGTCGGAGGCGAAGACTTCGACGATCCTGACGATCCGTTCGATCCGTGGTCTTAATGTCTAACCAGAAAAGAATGAAGATCATGAAGAAATTGTTCTACAGCGTCCTTGCGCTCGCGGGAATCCTCGCCGTTTCCTGCAACAAGGAAATCGAGAAGCCGGTGACCATCACGGACTTCGAATCCGTTTCCACGCACACGGTTACCGTCCGTGCCGATTTCGGTGCCGAAACCCGTACGGCTTATGCCAACGACAAGACCTTCTCCTGGGTCCAGGGTGACACCATCCAGGTCTATACCGTCAACGAAGAGACGGGCATGGCCCGGGTTGCCAAACTGGTCGCGCAGGAAAGCGGCGCCTCCGCCGACTTTGTCGGTGAGGTCGAGGATGGTTTCGAACTGACGTCTTTCGCCGTTTACACGGCAAAGAGCAGTTGGCTCTCCTGGGACGAGAATAACTTCTATGTCTATCTCCCCGGCACGACGGCCATCGATAACGACGAATACCAGTTCAATGTGGACAGCGATAATCCGATGTCCAATGTTCCGCTCGTGGGCAGTGTGGACAGCGAAGGCGTCCTCCACTTCTCGACGGCGACCGGTGTCCTCAAGTTCAATCTGACGGACCTGCCTTCCGAGGCGACGTATTTCGAACTGGGAGCCGATGACGGCAACATGCTGCAGGGTTACTTCTCCGTGGATGTCGAGAACGGTACGATCAACCGGGAAGGCGGCCGTGAAGGTACCTATACTTATACGGATAAGGACGGTAATGAGCAGACTGCCCGTTACAGTTATTCCAATCTCTTCTACGTGTTCACTCCGAGTGCCGCCGGCGAGGCCACGATCTATGTCCCCGTTCCCGTGGGCACGCTCGGAGCCGGCGCCACCGTCCGCATCTACAACGAAGATGACGAAGTGATCTTCACCAAGAAGACCACCAAGGACATCACCGTCACGCGGAACAAGGTTACTGAATTGGCGGCGCTGTCCACCAAGGTGGAGTGGGTCTCCCTCGGTACCGGCAAGTTCGGTGACCACTATCATTTCAACGCCGATTACGACGTGGATGTGGAAATCCAGCAGAATGGTTCCGACCCGACCGAGTTCCGTCTCGTGAACCCTTACGCCGGATACCGTGAACTGACCGAGTACGAGGCTACCGGTGACGAAACCGGCCCGGATCCGTATCTGGTCTTCCGTATCCTCCGCAAGGGCGAGCGCGTGGGCGGAATCACCGTTACCCACGACGATCTCGTTTACTTCGACGCCTACTACACCGGCATGATCGACGACAGTTATGGCGTGGATCCTTTCCTTGCCCACCCGTCCCGTTGGAGTTCCGAGTTCCCGGAGGACGACTGGCTGCGCAGCATTGTCGTGAAGTATCAGGCTGACGGCGTGACGCCCGCCAATGTCCAGTTGGCTCCGGTCTTCTTCTGGGTCACCGACAAGGAAGCAGGAAGAGGTTACTGGTCCGGAGACACCAATCTGGCTGCCAACAACATGATCGAAATCAAGTTCCCGGGCGCTGAGCGCGTTGACCTTGAGGCTTCCGTCTCCTATCTGGAGATTGCCGATTCTACGCCTGCCCAGGCAACCGCTATCGTCGAAGCGACTTTCTCCAACGCGATTGCCAGCGCGAAGATCGTCATCGCGGCCGATGAGACGAAGGCTGCCGAAGCCCTCGCCAGCGGTGCTGATGCCACGACGGTGACCGCCGCCGGCGAATGCGAAGTGAAACTTCCCGCCAATGCACCTTCCGGCGATTACTATGTCTTCATGCAGACCACGGTTGCCGAGGGTCTGACTCCCGCCTGCAACCAGTTGATCATGTCCGACAAGTTCTATTACAATAACGAGGAGACCGACCTTGGTCTTGACCTGTCCGTCCTGCTGGGTGCCTGGACTGGCGATATCATCCGTAATGTCTCCGGCCAGTATACTCAGGACACCTTCTCCATGACGATCGAAGAGTCGGACAATCCGCTTTCCGGCGATGTCTTGCTTACCGATATTTACGGCATACCGGCCACCATTCCGGTCTATGGATGGTTTGACGGAAAGACTGGAACGCTGACGATTGCTCCCGATCAGCCTTGGGCGGAGTTCAACGACACTTATGATGTCGGTATGGTGGATGCCCAAAGCCCTAACAAGGATCTCTCCTTCCGTTACAGAGAGGATGGAACGCTCTACCTGCAGAGTTGTGAATTCGTTGCCTTCTATCTGTATGACAAGGGAACGACTACCCAGTCGGATTACTGGTGGGGCTATTTCTACGGCAATACGGAAGACTATCATCTGACGATGACCAAGGACGACGCCTCCTCCACGGGTTCCGCACCTGCGGCGCTGAAGGGGACCCGTTCCATGAATGGCAAGGCCGTGTCCAAGATCGGCACGTCCGTCCGTGAAGCCGCCCGTATGCGGTAGTTCCTTCTCGGAGCATCAGATGAAGCCCGGCCAATCGGTCGGGCTTCTTTCATTATTCAATGTCCAGGATCGGACTTACAGCGTATCCTGCTTGAGTTTCTCGATGTAGCGGTTGATACGCTGGAGTTCCCGCGGAATCGGAATCGACTGCGGGCAGTGGGAGAGGCATTCTCCGCAATGGATGCAGTGGTCGGCCTGGCGGAGGGTCGGGATGGCCCGGTCGTAACTGACCAGGTAGGCCCTTTTCAGTTTCCGGTAATCCTCCTGTTCCCGTGTCTGGGCGTAACGGCCTTCCGTGACGGAAGTGTTGTAGTGCTTGAAGATGCCCGGGATGTCGATGCCCCACGGGCACGGCATGCAGTACTTGCAGTCGGTGCAGTTCACGGTGGGATACTCCATCATCTGGGTCGCCATCCGTTCCATGAATTCCAGTTCCTCTTCGTTCAGCGGCTTGAAGTGCGTGAAGGTCTTGATATTGTCCAGGAGCGGGTCCATGTTGGTCATGCCGCTCAGGGCGCAAAGCACGCGCGGATGGGTGCCGCAGAAACGGAAGGCCCAGGAGGCGATGGACTTGTCGGGTTCGCGCTCCTTCATCTGCTGGGCGATGGCATCGGGCACGTTGGCCAGGCGGCCGCCCAGGAGGGGTTCCATGATGACGATGGGAATCCCGCGCTTGTCCAGTTCCTCGTACAGGTAGGAGGCGTTGGCATTTCTCCGGCCGTCAGCGTGGTTCCAATCGACATAGTTCATCTCGATCTGGACAAAGTCCCAATGGTACTCTCCGTTGTCGTGCAGGGCGATGAGGCTGTCGAAGTCGGAGGGACTCCCGTGGAAGGAGAAACCCAGGTTGCGGATGCGTCCGGCTTCCTTCTCCTTGATGAGGAACTCCATCATTCCGTTGTCCACATAGCGCTTCCGGAAGGCTTCCACGCCGCCGCTGCCGATGGAGTGCAGGAGATAGTAGTCGAAATAATCCGTCTTCAACTGATCGAAGGAGTCCCGGTACATCTGGATGGAGGCCTCCGGCGTCTGGTTGTTGAAGTTGGACAGTTTCGTGGCGATGAAATACTTGTCACGCGGGTGACGGCTGAGGGCGATGCCCGCAGCCTTCTCCGACTGGCCCATCAGGTAGGCGGGGGAGGTGTCGAAGTAATTGATCCCGTGTTCGAGGGCGTAATCGACCATCTCGTTCACGGCTTCCTGGTCGATGACGCGCTTTCCGTCCTTCTCGACCATAGGCCAGCGCATGCAGCCGAAGCCGATGAGGGAGACCTTGTCCCCGTTGACGGGATTCTCCCGATAGACCATCTGTTCGGGACCTTCCTCGGCCGCAGCCGCGGCGGCGGTCTTCTTCTTGGGCGCACAGCCGACGGCGGCTGCACCCAGGGCGAGCGCGCCGGCGCCCGATATCTTGATAAAGTCTCTTCTTTCCATACTTATTCCTCGATATGGTTATGCCGTCCATTGACGGTAATCGCGCTGATCGGCCGGGCCGGGCACAGGTTTTCGCAGGCGCCGCAGCCGATGCACTTCTCTTCATTGACGACGGGCCTGCGGTAGCCGGTCTCATCGTCCTTGACGAGCATGATGGCGCCGGCGGGGCAGTGGCGGGCGCAGTTGCCGCATTCCACGCCTTTCTCCACCACGCAGAGTTCCGCGTTCACGCGGGCCGTACCCACGTGGTACTGCGTCTTTTCCTCCTTCGTGATCTTCCGGATGGCTCCGGTCGGGCAGAGTTCCGAGCAGCGCGTGCACTCCGGACGGCAGTAGCCGCGCTCGAAACTCATCTCGGGCTGCATCAGGTGCTGCAGGTCCGTCGAAGGGCGGAGCACATTGTTCGGGCACTCGGCGACGCACAACTGGCAAGCCGTGCAGCGGCGGTAGAAGTCCTTGACGCTCTTGGATCCGGGGGGCGTAAGGGGAATGTCACGTTCGGGCACCTCCTTGTCCAGGATGGTGGCGAATCCGCCGTCCACCTTCTTCTCCTGCGCCTTCAGCGCAGCCGTTCCCACGGCCAGCGCAGCGCCGGTGATGAATGCCCGGCGGCCGCCGTCATTCGCAGATACCGGTTTGTCATTCTGAGGCGAAGCCGAAGAATCTTTCTTCCCCCACGCGAACCTGTACTTCAGCCCGCCGAACTTGCAGGAGTCGATGCAGTTGAAGCAGTCCACGCAGCGGGAGTAGTCGATCCTGCGGTTCTCCACGTCGATGCAGGCGGCCTTGCAATTGTGTTCGCACTGCTTGCATCCCTTGCACACGTTCGCGTCGATCATCGGACGGAACATCGCGAAGCGGGAGAAGAAACTGAGCGTGGTGCCCACGGGGCAGATGGTGTTGCAGTACGTGCGGCCGTTCCGCCACGCCAGGATGACCACCACGACCAGGGTGACCGCTGCCACGATGAAGGTGGGCAGACTCCGCAGCCAGACCTCCTTGTCGTAGAAGGCATAACTGCCCGCCCGCTCCGCCAGCGAGGCGAAGAGGTTGTTCACCCAGATATAAACCGGCTGGAACAGATTCTGGACGATGCGTCCCCAGGCACTGTACGGGGCCAGGAGGGCCACCAGCGCCTGCACGCCCACGATGAGGGCAATGACGAAGAGCACCCACACGCCATAGCGCAGCCACTTCATTTCGGGGCTGTAGCCATACGGCTTGCGGTTCTTCCTGCGGCGCTTGCGCGCCACATTGAGGTGCGCCACACCATCCTGGAACACACCCAGGGGGCAGATGACGGAGCAATAGACGCGTCCGAAAACGAGGGTCAGGAGGACCAGGCCGACGATGACGGCCACGTTGAGGGCCAACACGGCCGGCAGGAACTGGATCTTCGCCATCCAGCCGAGCCATCCATGCAGCGCTCCTGTGAAATCCAGGAACAGCAGCGTGATGCCCAGCCAGAAGAGGATTGCCAGTGCGACGCGGATTTTCTTAAGCATTTGTCCTTTTATTGGTTGCAAGGACAAAGATAAAAAAAAAAGCTTAATCCACCACGACCAGCGCGCGGGAGGGGTGGGAGAAGGTCAGCTTGACGACATCGTCCACCGCGCGGTTCAGCGTAGCGGGCCACCATGCGTCGAAAACGACGGCATCCGTGGGCCACTGCAAACCATCCGATTTGATGGTCAATGAATTATCGGGGGAGAACAGAGAAACGCGCCGTCCTTTGCCCAGATGCAGTTCGCAACTGTCCGTGATGGCGAAAGCCGTGGAATAGTCGGAGACCATTTCCACCCTGATATCACCCAGTGCAAACAAGCGGGTATACTCCATCAGGAGCCCCAGGTTGCCAATCGTATGGTCCTCCCTCCGTCCGGTGGCACCGAGGATATGGATTTCCGTCACGTCGGGATGCTTTGCGAGCACATACCGCATCGCCTTCGTCAGGTCGTTGTAATCCTGCTCGCTTTCGTGCATGATGATCGATGCAAGCCGGTCCTGCCAGGACTTGGGCAGCGTATCCATGTCTCCTACAATCGCTTCCGGCATCCGCTCCTCGCCGAACCGCCTTTTCCCATACCGCAGATACTTCAGCACGGACCCGTCGCAGCACACGACGGCATCGGCCGAATCCAGCAGGTACAGCGGATACGCCTTCCGGGGAAACTCCCCGTCGCACAGGATGACGATGCTTGTCATTCCTCTTCCGGCTTGGTCTTGAGGATTTCAGCCTTGGAGGTGCCTTGGGAGGTACCGTAGGTCTCCGGATCGCGGAAGCCGAGGAGGAAGGACTTGACGTCCATCCGTTTCTTGCCGGCGAGCTGGATGTCGGTAAGGGAGAGGGCGCCGTCAGCCGTGGCGATGGCCAGGTAGGTTTTGCCGTCGGAGAGGATGGTACCCGGGGCGGCGTGGAGGTCGTCGCGCATTTCGCCGAAGAAGACCTTCAGCTGGGTGGCCTGTCCGTCTTTCGTGAGTTCGGTGAAGGCCCCGGGGAACGGGGAAAGGCCGCGGACCAGGTTGTATACGTTCTGCGTGGTGTCGTCCCAATCGATGTGCTGGAGTTCGCGGGTGAGCTTCGGAGCCGGTTTAAGCAGTTCGGAACCTTGGACGAAACTGCGCTGGACGC
>JAEEGJ010012581.1_pt1 | contig 20867 bp, 16 predicted proteins | sample 8958761 | NCBI WGS metagenome assembly JAEEGJ01 (sample SAMN16246546, study PRJNA631951) | gut metagenome | biome: gut microbiome; feature: rumen; material: RS-attached | host: Bos | place: Iran: Karaj | collected 2018-10
CTGCGCGGTCGTGTAGGTCGCGGCGCCGACCAGAGCTACTGCATCCTCATGACCAAAGACAACCTCGCCGGTAGCAGCCGCGAACGCATCCAGACCATGTGCGCCACCACCGACGGCTTCCAGATTGCCGAAGCCGACCTGCGCCTGCGCGGCCCGGGCGACATCCAAGGCCTCCAACAGAGCGGCATCCTCGAACTCCAGATAGCCTCCATCGTCGACGACGAACCACTCGTGCGCGCCACCCGCGCCGAGGTGCACGACATCCTCGCCGACGACCCCGACCTGACGCGACACCCCACCCTGTACAACTACATGCAGCACTCCAAACACAAACAGCTATGGAGCAAGATATCATAACCCTTGTGGCCGAGGATGGCGCCTCGCTCTCGAGCGGCAGCCTGCGGCTGTATGCGCTGCCGTATGGGTGCATCGATTTGTACAACTACGACCCGCTGAACCGCCGCTGTGCCGTGGGCATCATGGTGGCCACCGAATACCGCCGTCAAGGTTACGCGCTGGCCATGCTTTATGAACTTGAGAAACTATCCACCACCAACTATCAACTTCACACCCTATTTGCCGATATTGCAGAGAGCAACACCGCCAGCATCGACCTCTTCCGCAAGGCAGGCTACACCGAGTGCGGCCGCTTCCGCGAGTGGCTGAATGTCAAAGGACAGTATATCGATGCTGTCCGTATGCAGAAACTACTATGAAAAAGAGAACGATAATAATACTAGTCATTCTGGTGGTTCTAGGCATTCTCGGTGCACTGGGCCTGCTCACCCTGCGCAACGCGCGCACGGCCAACAGCGAGGCCACAAGAATCTACCTGCCCGAAGGCACCACCTACGAAGCTCTGTGCGACACCATCAATTCATCATTCATCATTCAACATTCATCACTAAACTCCTTCCACCTTATGGCCCGCGCCCTCAAGCTCAACGAGCATGTGCGGCCAGGCAGCTACATCATCGAGTCCCACATGCAGACCCTCGCCCTCGTGCGTAAGCTACGCAACGGCCAGCAGGACCCCATACGGCTCACCATAGGCAAGTTCCGCACCCCACAACAACTCAACGACTACCTCAACCAGAAGCTGATGCACGACGACTTCAACGTCACCCTCGACAGCTTCTACATCATCCGACCCGACACCTACGAGTTCTACTGGACCGTCAGCCCCGACGCATTTATGCAGCGCATGAGGCGCGAATATGACAAAACAGGCGTCGACAAAGAGACCGTCATCCTTGCTTCCATCGTGGAGGAAGAAACCAATTACAACCCGGAGAAGCCGCTGATTGCCAGTGTCTACCTCAATCGGCTAGCAAAGGGCATGCCCTTGCAGGCCGACCCGACGGTGAAGTATGCCGTGGGCGACTTCACGCTGCGGCGCATCCTCAACAAGCACCTCGCAGTGGAAAGCCCCTTCAACACCTACCTTCACACAGGGCTTCCGCCGGCCCCCATCTGCCTGCCGTCGAAGGCCTCGGTCGACGCCGTGCGCCATGCGCCGGAGACCAACTATTTGTATTTCTGCGCTTCCGACCAGATGGACGGCACCCACCGCTTTGCCGCCACCCTGCGCGAGCACAACCGCAACGCAGAGGCGTTCCATCGTAAGCTCAACGCACAGAGGATTTTCTAACCTTTCTTTCGGAATGCTTCCGGGGTGCCCTCTGGGTGCCCCCGTCACCCTCCCGGGACCCCCTCGGGATCACCTCCGTCATTTTTTCGGATTTGATAGGAGCGGGAGCGGAGGGGGACCGGAGCGGGACCGGAGGGGAACCGGACCGGAAGGGGGTGAAAAAAAGGGGTGCGGAGCGTGTTAAAAAGTCGTAAAAAGTGTTAAATCCGAGAGGGGGATGACAGCGGTATGCATTTTGTCGCGTCTATGTGGAGAAAAAAGTGTATTTTTGCAAATTAATTGTAATAAGACGAAATGCCCTATCATATGAGCAGATTTTTGAGCAACAGACTGAAACCGTTGAAGAGGTGGGTGGCGCTGGCGTTGCTGGCGGCCTGCGGCGGCGGTGCTACGGCTCAGACGATCGTATACGACTCGTTCCCCGTGGTGCCCTGTCCCGACGTGAAAATCAATGAGAAGTACGACCACGTTGGTTCGCCGGCCTACTCCTCGCGCGGCTGGGACACCGCGGTGACCTACACCACGCGAGAGCTGACGCTGACGTCGGAGCCCTACATTCCGGTGCAGTATTTCAACGGCAAATACACGGTGACGCAGATACCGTATAATCCGCCAGACCCGTCGTTCTTCCTCTCGGGCGTGCCGGCGAGCCGGCGCCACAAGCAGGCCATCAACTCGGACGACCGCTTTGCGCCGACAGCGGTTAATATCGACTTCCCGTTTTTCTTCTTCGGCATCCAGAAGAACTACTTCCGCCTGGGCGACAACGGCATCGTGACCTTCACGACGCAGTTTTCGCAGGATGGCACGAGCCAGCCGTTGGGCTGTCCCTTCAGCTGGTCGTCGGGCATTCCGTGGACGCAGGCCAACACACCGACCTACAGCGGCGACTGCTTCCACCGCATGCATGACGCCATCTACGGCATCTTCGAAGACACCTACACCGGCGCCAACGGAGCCTATATGACGGACCCGCAGGGCATCTACTACGGCTGCATTGACGAGTATCCCTGCCGCAAGATATTGTGCACCTGGGACAGCATTCCGATATTCAACAACCAGGCGAAGCGCGAGAGCTTCCAGATGGTGTGCTACGAGGGTTCGAACATTATCGAGGTGCACATACGCCACCACGAAGGCCGCCAAGGAATCATCGGCATTCAGAACGCCACGGGCACGGCACAGGTGAGAGGCGAAATCGGCTCGACGACCTACTATGTGGGTCAGAACACCGACGGCGACCAGGGCTCGACGAACCCCGCTTTCCCGGTGCCGGGGTGGAACACCAACACCAACACCACAGCGTCGTATGACAATCTGGCCTTCCGCTTCACGCCCCACGGGCGCACCTTCAAGACGGCCACCTGGTACCGCATCTTCGACGACGGACGCGACTCAGTGGTGCTGACCGAGGCCATGGGCGACACCAACGGCTACATCATCCCGATGAACAACTCGAACACGGCCCATCCGACGCTGACCAAGGCCATCGTGCGGCCGAAGTGCGTTTCGCGCTATGTACTGCAGTTGATGTTCAAGAATGCGCTGGGCCAGCCCTACATCCTGTATGACACTATCACCATCGGTGTGGACACAACAAACACCCTGTCGCTGACCTATGTGCCCACGCCCACCGACCCCAACCCGACACCGGCGAGCAGCCGCACCCGCGCCATCTGCAACGGGCAGTCGATGCAGATGCAGATGAGCTATCCGTCGACGCAGACGGCGGCGCGCGTGAACTGGACGGTGGAGCGTATGCTGTACGGCCGGCGCATCACGCTGCCGGAGAGCATGTACAGCATCAACGACAACGTCATTACCGTGACCTCGGACCCGCGCTACGATACCCTGCCGGCCAACCACATCGACTCCATCAGAGTACAGGTATCGGTTGACTTCATCAACGGCAGCACGAACTACGACACCTTCATGGTAAGGGTGTTCCCGCGGTTCGACACCATCATCGAGGAAGGCATCTGCCGCGGAGAGACGTTCCACTGGACCGCCAACAACCACGACTACACCGAAGCCACCACGACACCCTACGCAATTCTGAAGTCGGCTCCGGGCTGCGACTCGGTGGTGCGTCTGCACCTGACGGTGTACGACGTGCAGCAGTGGGTGGAGGCCATCAGCGACTGCAAACCCTATCGCTGGCGCAACGGAAAAATCTACAAGGAGAACAACACGGCCACAGCGGCCACCGACACGGTGGTGCTGCACAACCGCTTTGGCTGCGACTCCATCATACAACTTAACTTCACCATACACCCCCTCACGGCACGGTTGCAGAGCGACGTCAAGGAGTTCACGCTGGACAATCTGGATGCTGTGTTGACCGACATCAGCACGGGCAGCAACGGGCGCACCTGGCGCCTGCCGTCGCTTGACGAGAACGGCGACTCCATCTCGAGAGAAGAGCACGACGCGCTGGTGTACTACACCATCCCTGCGGAGATGGACGGCGCCACCATCTGGATTATCGCCACGAGCGAATACGGCTGCGAGGACTCGACCTCCATCTACCTGCCGCTGCACAAGGAGCATTTCTGGATTCCCAACGCCTTCCTGCCTGAATCGGACGACAACAACCTGAACCAGTTCGGCTCGGTGAGCACGCAGACCACGCTGGAGGAGATGTTCATCTACAACCGGCTGGGACAGCTGGTGCACCACAGCAGCGGCATAGACAGCCGCTGGGACGGACGCGACCTGAACGGCAACCCCTGTCCGCAGGGAGCCTATACATACGTCATACGCTACACCAATGTATTCACCCCGGGAGTCACGCAGACCCTCCGCGGAACAGTAACACTCATCAGATGAAGATAGCAGTAGTAGGCGCCACCGGATTGGTGGGGAGCGAGATGCTCACCGTACTTGCCGAGCGCGGTTTCGGTCGCGATGAGGTGGAAGTGCTGGCCGCCGCCAGCCCCAAGAGCGAAGGGCGCGAGATAGACTTTGCCGGACGCAAGTTGCGTGTGCAGCGCGTGGAAGATGTGATAGCGGCGCGGCCCGAATACGCCATCTTCTCGGCCGGAGCGTCGGCTTCAAGGGAGTATGCACCGCAGTTTGCTGCTGTGGGCACCCGAGTGATAGACAACAGTTCGGCCTGGCGGAAAGACCCGCAGGTGCCACTGGTGGTGCCGGAGGTGAACATCGACGCCGTCAAGGAGCGCCACATGATTATTGCCAACCCCAACTGTTCGACGATACAGATGGTAATGGCGCTGTGGCCGCTGGAGCGCGACTACGGCATCCGAAGGCTGGTGATTGCCACCTACCAGAGCGTGACGGGCACCGGCATGAAAGCCGTGCGTCAACTGGAGGCGGAGGAGCAGGCAGCCGCCAGCAGCCAGCAGGCAGCAGTCGAGCGGGCCTACCCCTACCCTATCCACCGCAACCTCTTCCCCCACGGGGGCGATTTCCAGGCCGACGGCTACACTACCGAGGAACAGAAGCTGGTGGACGAGACCCGCAAGATATACTCCGACCCCGAGATACAGATTACCGCCACCGTGGTGCGTGTGCCCGTGGTGGGCGGCCACAGCGAGGCGGTGAATGCCGAGCTGCGGCGCGACTTCGAGATGGAGGAGGTACGGAAGAAAATCGGCGAGATGCCGGGCGTGATACTCTACGACAACCCTGAACGGCTGGAATACCCCATGCCGATATTGTCGCACCACCGCGACGAGGTGTGGGTGGGACGCCTGCGGCGCGACCTGTCGCAGCCGCGGAGCCTGAACCTGTGGGTGGTAGCCGACAACATACGCAAAGGCGCTGCCACCAACGCAGTGCAGATTATGGAGAAACTGATATGAAACGCATCAACCATCGCGCATCGTTCATCTTTGCAGCGGCATTGTTCCTGCTCACCTCGTGCGGGCAGAAGACCATACTGGAGGATCGGAGGGAGTTCCGTCAGGATGTGTGGAACCGCTTCACGCCCGAGGTGTTTGACATCGGGGTGAAGAACAACCGCGACTACTACAACATAGACTTCACCGTGGAGGTAGACACCGCCATCTACCGCTACGACAATGTGCCCTTTCTGGTGGAGCTGGACAGCCCCGCCGGCGAACACCGGCAGTTCTTCCCTGCGGTGATGCTGAAGGAGCACGGCGTGTGGCGCGGCACCGACGAGAACGGCTACCGCAAGGTGAAAGGACGCATCAGGAACTACTTCAGCTTTAATCACGAAGGGAAGCACCGCATGTCAGTGAAACACACAACGCCGCAGTTCGACCTGGAAGGCATCCATGCGCTGACGGTAACTGTGGAGCGCACCAAGGTGGACTACGGAGACCTGTAACGAGGGCAGAACATGATTGACGCCCGCATCAATCCCAACATTGAGCAGATAGCCCTGCGGTTAAAAACTATACCCGAGAATCCGGGGGTGTATGAACACCTGGATGCGGCGGGAAAGGTCATTTATGTGGGGAAGGCGCGCAACCTGCAACGGCGGGTGAGCAGCTATTTCACCCACTACGAGGACAAAAGCCCGAAGATAAAGATGCTGGTGCGGTCGGTGTGCGACATCCGTGTGACGGTGGTGGCCACCGAGGTAGACGCGCTGCTGCTGGAGAACAGCCTCATCAAGCGCTACCAGCCCCGCTACAACTCGATGCTCAAAGACGACAAGAGCTACCCCTACCTGTGTATCACCGACGAGGAGTACCCACGGGTACTCTACACACGCCGCCACAACATCAAAGGGCAGTATTTCGGTCCCTACCCCAACGGGCGCATCCTGCGGGAGCTGCAGGACATCATACGCCAGCTGTTCCAATATCGCACATGCGACCACATGGGCAAACGGCCCTGCATGAAGCACCAGATAGGGCTGTGCGGGGCGCCGTGCGCGGGGAAACAGAGCAAGGAAGAGTACGCGGCCACGATAGAGAACATCCGCAGGGTGCTGAAGGGCGATTTCGGCGACACTGAGCGAGAGATGGAGGGGCGTATGTACCGGCTGGCAGAGGAGCTGCGCTTCGAGGAGGCCGAGGAGATGAAACGCAAGATAAGGCTGCTGGAAGAGTATCAGGCCCACTCGACGGTGGTGGACACCAACGTGAGGGACGTGGATGTGGCAAGCCTGATGAGCGACGAACAATATGCCTGGGTCAACTTCATGCGCGTCAAGCATGGCGCAGTCATCTACAGCCTGAGCAGCGAGATAAGGAAACAGCTGGACGAGAGCGACGAGGAGATACTGGCGCGGGCGGTGGCGACACTGCACGAACAGACAGAGAGCACGGCGGAAGAGGTGGTGCTGCCGATGGCGGTGCCTGACCTGCCGGAGGCCTACCTCAAACAGACGGAGACACCCAAGGGCGACCGGCGGAAACTGCTGGAGCTGTCGCTGCGCAACGTGGAGAGCTACCGCAAGCAGTGCCTGCACCAGCGGGCGTTGACGCAGGGCGACGCGGCTCCGCAGGCGGTGAAGGTGCTGGAGCGGCTGCAGAAAGCCCTCGACCTGCCCACGCTGCCGATGGAGATAGAATGCTTCGACAACTCGAACATCCAAGGAGCCTACCCTGTGGCGGGCATGGTGCGCTTCAGCGGCGGAAAGCCCAACCGCAGCGCCTACCGCAAATTCAATATCAAGACTGTCGAGGGACCCGACGACTACGCCTCGATGGCGGAGATTATCGAGCGGCAGTACAGCAAGAATCCCGCGCCGGACCTGCTGATGGTCGACGGCGGCGAGGGACAGATGGAGGTGGCGCGGCGCGTGCTGCACGGGCTCGGCCTCAATACACCGATAGCGGGACTGGCCAAAGACGACCGGCACCGTACACACGAGCTGCTGCGATATGACGAGCGGGGCGACATCGCCGTGGTGGGGCTGAAGCCCACAGACCCTGTGTTCCACCTGCTGGAACAGATACAGAACGAGGTGCACCGCTTCGCTATCACCTTCCATAAAGAGAAGCGCTCAAAGGGGACATTCCGCACATCGCTGACGGACATTCCCGGTATCGGCGAAAAGACGGCGCGACAGTTGCTGCTGCGCTTCGGCAGCGTTAAGCAGATACAACTACAGACCCTCGACGACCTGGCAGCCGCTATCGGGCCGGCCAAAGCCGAGGTTGTCTACGGGCACTTCCGGAATCAGTAGAGGAAATTATTGTACGGGTAACGCACTGCGTGGATGCGCTTCACTTCGTCGTAGAGCATCTGGCGGAGGGCGTCGATGTTCTCCTTCTGGGCGGCGGAGATAAAGATGCACTTGCCCTGTTTGGCCATCCAGCTTTCGCGGAGCATGTCTAAGGTCCAGTTGGCCTTGGTCATCGGGGCGAGGTCGTCGGCTTCCTTCTCGACATAGGTGTATGCGTCAATCTTGTTGAAGACGGTGATGAGGGGCTTGTCGTTGGCACCGATCTCCTCGAGGGTGCGGTGCACGGCGGCCATCTGTTCCTCGTGGTCGGGATGCGAAATGTCGACGACATGGAGCAACAGGTCGGCCTCGACGACTTCGTCGAGGGTACTCTTGAAGCTCTCAACAAGTTGGGTAGGGAGCTTGCGGATGAAGCCGACGGTGTCGGAGAGCAGGAAAGGAAGGTTGCCGACAACTATCTTGCGGACGGTGGTGTCGAGGGTGGCGAAAAGCTTGTTCTCAACAAGGACATCGCTTTTGGCAAGGAGGTTGAGGAGTGTGGACTTTCCTACATTGGTATAGCCGACGAGGGCGACGCGGACGAGCGACTCGCGGTTCTTGCGCTGGAGGGTCTTCTGGGTGTCGAACTTCGACAGCTGGATCTTGAGAGCCGATATCCTTTCTTTGATGAGGCGGCGGTCGGTCTCTATCTGCGTCTCACCCGGGCCGCGCATACCGATGCCGCCGCGCTGGCGCTCGAGGTGGGTCCACATGCGGGTCAGACGCGGCAACATGTACTGGAGCTGGGCGAGCTCGACTTGGGTGCGCGCGATAGAGGTGCGTGCGTGGCGGGCGAAGATGTCGAGGATGAGTGTGGTGCGGTCGAGGATGCGGCACTCCAGCTCTTTTTCGAGGTTGCGGAGCTGCGCCGGAGAGAGCTCGTCGTCTATAACGATGAGGTCGGCTTCGAGCGCCTGTCTGTACTCTTTTATCTCCTCCAACTTGCCCGAGCCAACGTAGGTTCGTGTGTCGGGGCGCTCGAGGCGCTGAATGACTGTTTTCTCCGCGATGCCGCCGGCGGTTTCGAGAAGGAAAGTGAGTTCTGCAAGGTATTCCTCGGTGCGCTCAAGGGTCTGCCCTGCCGGACAGACAGCGACGAGGATAGCTTTCTCGGGTACCGGCGCAGTGCTTATGTCCTGCTTTTGCATACTTGTGCAAGAACGTTTTCAAGGCGCTGGACGGCGGAGCTCCAGTTGTAGTGGTCGGTAACGAAACTATGCCCCTGATCAGCAATCCGGTGGCAGAGGCTGTCGTCGGTGAGCAGGCTGACGATGCTGTCGGCGAGGCTTTGGGCTGTATCGCCGAGCATCAAGTGCTCTCCATGGACGGCGCCGAGGGCGGCATTGGCAAGCGGGGTAGTGACACAGGGAAGGCCGATGGCCATTGCCTCGAGGAGCTTGTTCTGGAGGCCGGAGCCAATGCGCATGGGAGCGACGAAGAGGCGCGAGGAGGCATAGGCGGTGCGTATGTCGGGGAGGCGTCCCGGGACATGCACCCGGCTGTCGGCAGCAAGGGAGCGCACTTTGCGCTTGGGGTCGGTGCCAGCGAGGAGGACTGTAGCATCGGGCAGTTTCTCCCACACGAGGGGCATCACTTCTCCCACCAGATAGCGCACAGCGTCGATGTTGGGCGCATAGGCCATGTTTCCACAGAAGCAGACGCTATACTTCGGGCTGTCGGCTGAAACGCGTTGACCGAAGTAGTCCAAATCCACACCGTTGGGGATGATATGGATTTCGCCGTTTTTCTTGTGCGGTATGGCTTCACTGTCGGTTTCGGAGATGATGGTGAGTGCGTCGAAAATGGAGAATGCGTTATACTCTGACGAGCGTAGCATCTTGAACTCGAAGTGGAGGATGTAGTGCCAGAGTCCGCGGCTCTGATCCATACGCCGCTCGGTATTAAGGCTGAGGGCGTCCTGGAAGTCCATCACTTTTGGGAACGGAAGCCTGGCGACCAACGGCATGGTACGAACCATCTGGTTGTAGACAACATCGGGCTGGATGCGGTTGGCGAAGCTGTGGCAGAGGCGCTTGGAGCGGGAGGTGTTCCAGTAACCCATCTGGAGCGACTTGGAGGCGAACCAGTTGCGGAGGATATTGGTGTAGCACGCCAGGCGGTTGAGCCTGACGACGCATATCTCGCGGCAGTAAGGGGCGAGGGCGGCGCGCTGTTCGTCGCTCACTTTGTCGTGGCTGACACAGAAGAGGTATATCTCGTGCTGCTTCGAGAGCTCGACCACCTGGTGGTAGGCGCGGAGCTTGTCGCCTTTGTCAAGGGGATACGGGAACCGTGGTAAAACTACAAGTATCTTCATGTGCTAAAACAATTGGGTTTGGGTACCTTCGGCGAAGCCCTGGCGGTCGTCGGGAGTGTCGGTGAGGTCGGAGGGCTGGAGGGTTGGAGGGTTGGAGGGTTCCGGATCTTCCTTCAAAGGCTGGAGCCAGTTGAAGCTTTCGACGGGGAAGGTGGTGACCCGCTTGCCACGGGCCTTGCTACTTTTAACGGCTATAAATTCGTCGACGTCGATGATTTCCGACGCTATCTTCTTGCCGCTGTCGGGGGTATAGACCACCTCGAGGCGGGGATAGAAGTCGAGGTTGAGCGCGATAAGTACAGACCCTTCATCGTCGAGGAAGGAAGTCTTGCGGTCGGTGGCTTCGGGAATAAAACGCTTGAGATAGGGGAATCCGTCGGGCGAACGGTAGAGCACGGTGACGGGCGCATCGGGACGATGCTTGCGCAACTCGATGAGGTCATCGTCATAGTGGTTGGCCAAGTCGAAGGTGGTGGTGCGGTAGGTGCCGCTCTGCATGAGGGCAAGGATACGGTCGGTGCCGTGGAATTCGCCCAGGTAGCGGCCAGCCTCATTCACATTTAAGCGTTTGACGCTCTTGTCGAACCATATCTTGCGGGCACTGAGGGTAGACACCCCTTCGTCCTTGAGGTTGATGGAGCGGACGGCGTTGCGAGTGAGGATGTTGCCCATGGCATCGCGCCCCTTGATGGCAAGCGTCTTGAAGTCGAAGTCGAAGGAGACCTTCTTGAGCTTGGGATTGCTGACGTGGTGGACGGTGACAATCTCGGCCTCGCCGTTGGGGTTGGCGGTGAAGTAGAGAATCTTCGACCCGCGGGTGCCTTTGGTGAGGTCGTAGTCGCGGTCGCGGGTGACAGCGGTGACGCTGAAGCGTTTCACCATGGCGTAGCCCGAGGAGCCGTCGCGATAAATGAGGTTGTAGACCGTGCGTTCGTCGCGCTTGCGGAAGACAGAGACGAAGAGCAGTTCCTTGCACCCCTGCGAGCCCACAAAGCCTTTCTCCTGTATCTTGGTAACCATCATGGTGCCGTCGCGGCGGAAGACGATGATGTCGTCCATGCGGGAGCATTCGCACGCCACCTCGACCCCCTCTTCTCGTTTGAGGCCCCATCCGGCGAAGCCCGTCTGGTAGTTGACATAGAGCTTCTCGTTGGCAATGGCGACCTGCGTAGCCTCGATGTCGTCGAAGTTGCGTATCTCGGTCTTGCGCTCGCGCCCTTTGCCGTATTTCTTCAGGATGTCGTGGAAATAGCGGATAGCATAGTCGGTGAGGTGTGCCAGGTGGTTCTTCACCTCGTCGATAGTCATCTCTATTTGCTCTATCTCGTCGGCAGCCTTCTTGATGTCGAACTTGCTGATTTTGCGCACGGGCTTCTCGGTGAGCTTGAGCACGTCGTCGCGCGTTATCTCACGTTTGAACTTTTTCTTGTAAGGGCCGAAGGCCGCCACCATCTCGTCCACCTGCTCGTCCCACGTCTTGCTGTCTTTCTTCTCCATCTTCTTGTAGATGCCTTTCTCGAAGAATATCTTCTCGAGGCTCACCCAGTGCCAGCGGTCTTCCAGCTCGCCCAGCTGTATCTCCAGCTCCTGGCGCAGCAGGTCGCGTGTGCGGTCGGTGTTGTGGCGTAGTATGTCGCTGGCGGTCATGAAGACGGGCTTGTCGTCGACAATGACGCAAGTCTGCGGCGAGAAGCTTATCTGGCAATTGGTGAAGGCATAGAGGGCGTCGATGGTCTGGTCGGGACTGACTCCCGACGGCAGGCTGACCACAATCTCCACCTCGGCGGCGGTGTTGTCGTCGACCTTTTTGATCTTTATCTTGCCCTTCTCGTTGGCCTTCAGTATGCTGTCAATCAGCACGTCGGTAGTGACGGTATAGGGCAGTTCGGTGATAACGATGGCCTTGCGCTTCTCGTCGTAGTGCATCTTGGCACGGATGCGCAGGCGGCCGCCCAGTGCGCCGTCGTTGTATTTGCTTACGTCTATCAGGCCACCCGTGGGGAAGTCGGGGAATATCTCAAATTCCTCGCCGCGCAGTATCTTGACGCTGGCCTCGAGCAGCTCGCAGAAGTTATAGGGCATGATAACGCTCGTAAGGGTGACGGCGATGCCCTTGGTGCCTTGTGCCAGCAGCAGCGGGAACTTGATAGGCAGGCTCACAGGTTCCTGCTTGCGGCCGTCGTAGCTGGGCTTCCACTGTGTGGTCTTGGGGTTGAAGACTACCTCTTTGGCAAACTTCGAGAGGCGCGCCTCGATATATCGGCCCGCAGCGGCATCGTCGCCGGTCAGTATGTTGCCCCAGTTACCCTGACAGTCAATGAGCAGCTCCTTCTGTCCCAGACCCACCAGCGCGTCTTTGATGCTCTGGTCGCCGTGGGGGTGATACTGCATGGTGTTACCCACGATATTGGCCACCTTGGTGAAGCGGCCGTCGTCGGTCTCTTTCATAGCGTGCAGTATGCGGCGCTGCACGGGTTTCAGGCCGTCGTCGATGTCGGGCACCGAGCGGTCCAGTATCACGTCGCTGGCATAGTCTATCCAGTAGTCTTTGAACATGTTGCCCAGCGACATCGTCGCGCCCTCGCCCTCTTCCTGTTGCGGGCTCTCCACGCGCTCTTCGTCGATGGGGTTGATATCTTCTATTTCATCCATAGTCTTAACTTGTCACTAGTGTGCGTTCGCGTTCCTCAGGCAGCGGTTCCAGCGCATCTTGCCGTGCTCTTTGTCGCGGCTCCACAGCACCCAGCGGGCCTTGCCCACGATGTGGTCCTCGGGCACGAAGCCCCAGAAACGGCTGTCCTGGCTGTTGTGGCGGTTGTCGCCCATCATCCAGTAGTAGTTCTGTTTGCAGGTGTAGCTGTCGGTCTCGCTGCCGTTGATGTATATCTTGCCGTCCTTGACCTCGAGGCTGTTGCCCTCATAGGCCACGATGACGCGGCGATAGATTTCGATATTGTCCGCCGTCAGCGAGAGTGTCTCGCCCTCGGCGGGGATGTGTATGGGGCCGTAGTTGTCCACCGTCCAGCCCAGCCGCTCGGTGCCGGCATAGAGCACCGTGAGCGTCGTGTCGTCGCCCAGGAAGCGGCCAATACCATAGGGGCCATCGGGCACTTTGCGCAGCGACAGCACGCCGTAGTTGTTTCCCATCTTGGACACCATTTCCTCGGTCAGCGGCAGCATCAGGTTCACCGCCCCCATGCTGTCGATCCAGCCCGGGGCCGTGTTGACATCCGCCAGGCTGACGCCCATGTCGTCGAGCAGCCGCTGCGGCATGATGCCCTGACGGAAAGCCACCGCATACCACACCTGCGACTCCGCGGGACGCTCCACTGCCTTGCCGTCGATATAGACCGTCTGGTCGACAATCTGAAGCTCCTCGCCCGGCAGGCCGATGCAGCGCTTAATGTAGTTCTCGCGCTTGTCGAGCGGCCGCACACGCGGCATGCCTATGGGTTGCGGCCCGTCGCCACCCACATTCACCACCTCCTTGCCGCTCCACACACGCTCGCGTCCGAAGTCGTCCAGCGCCTGGTAGTAGGTGTACTTGCCGTCGGGGAACCCGCTGAGGATCGTGTCGCCCGCCGGGAAGTTGAACACCACGGCGTCGAAACGCTTGACATGCGTGTAGCCCTTATAGCGGTGGTAGGGCAGCTGCGGCCAGTCGAGGTACGACTTGCCGCCCACCAGCGGCACCGTGTTGTGCATCAGCGGCAGGCTCAGCGGCGTCATCATCACCCGCGGCCCGTAGGCCACCTTGCTCACCAGCAGGTGGTCGCCCACAAGCAGGCTTTTCTCCATGCTCGACGAAGGTATCTGGTACAACTCAAAGATGTTGCCCCTGATGATGACGGCGGCGATGATGGCAAAGACGATGGCATCGAGCCAGTCGCGTCCCTCCTTCACCTTGGCCGGCGGGTCGGTGCGCGGGTCGTGGTACTCCATCTTCTTGCCCATGCCGAGCAGCGGCAGGTATATCCACGGGAATATCACCGCGAAGGTCTGCTCCCAGAAGTTGTAGCGACGGAACACACGCGCCGTCTCCACCACCAGCAGCAGGAACACGAAGACATTGATGGCAGGCACCAGGAAGTAGATGTACCACTTCCAGTCCTTGCCGCACAGTTTAATCCACAGCACGATGTTCCACACCGGCACCAGCGCCTTCCACGGCGCCAGTCCAGCCTTCTGGAACACAAACCACAGTCCGAATAGTGTTCCGACAAAGTACAGAATCAACAAAATTTCGTATAGCATATATCTAACAGTTTTTTCTTCTCTTTGTTCCAGTCCATATCCTCGCGGGCGGCGGCGAAGTCGGCCTCCGTCCACTGGCGCGCCAGCACCCGCTCCACGGCCTCCGCCAATGCCTTAACTCTTAACTCATAACTCTTAACTCCCAACTCCTCAATCACCTCGCCCACGCCGAAGCGCCGCACCACGGCGGCCATCTCGGGCAGGTCGCTCACCACTATCGGCACGCCTGCCTGCACGAAACTGCCCACACGGTTGGGCAGCGCATAGCGGTAGCTCAACCCCATGTCCTCGAGCATCACCAGCCCCACGTCGGCCTTGGCGGTCAGGGCCGACAGCGCCTCGGGCGTCACACGGCCGGTGAACGTTATGCGGTCGGCCCACGGCTTCCGGGCGGCGTAGGCTTTCATCTGCTCCAGCAGGTCGCCGTCGCCCGCCACCACGAGGCGGCACTGCGGCAACCATTCCAGTGCGTCGATGGCCCAGTCCACCCCCCGCCCCACATTCACACATCCCCCATACAGTAGAGACGTGACATGGCACGTCTCAAAGGATGCCGCATCGGTGGAGACGTGCCGTGTCACGTCTCTACTGAGGTTGCGCACCACCGCCATCTCCACGCCGAGCGTCTTCTTATAGTGGTCGGCGATGCTCTGGCACACCGTCAGCCGCGCGTCGCACTTGGGCATCAGCTGCCGCTCCACGGTGCGCCACACCCACTTCACCACGGGCTTGTGCTGTATCTCGGGCACCTCGGAGAAGAGCTCGTGGGCGTCGAAGACCAGCTTCGCCCTCTTACCTCTTAACTCATAACTCTTAACTGCCATCCAGCAACCCGGCAGGGTGTCGGCGTCGTTGGCCCACACCACGTCGGGGCGCTCCTTCAGCAACCACTGCCGTAGGCGCCGGTTGTACTCGGCGTAGAAACGCCATCCGCGCCGGTGGCGCAGCGTCATGCGCTCCACCCGCCACGGGAACTCCGCCGGCAGGCTGTCGGGCAGCCGACGACCCACTACCGTCACCTCAAAACCAGCCTCTTGCAGCGCCGCCGCATGGCGTGCCACACGTTGGTCGGTGGCCACGTCGTTGGTCACCGCCAGCACAATCCGGGGTGTCTTTTTATAATTCAATACAGGACTATTAACGCGCGCGACACCCTTTTCGTATGTCCCCGCCGAAAAAAATTCCCCCTCCCCTGCCCGTCCTCCCGGGACCCTCGTCGCCCCCTCCTCGCAACCCGACCGAAGATGATAGGAGGGGGATAGGAGCGGGACCGGAGGGGAAGCGGAGGAAGCTGAATCTCCCCTTAATTCCGACCTCATCCCTAACTCATGTGCTACTCATGTGCAACTCAGCTGCTCCTCAACCCTTCTATTTCTCTCAGAATCACGATGCAAAAGTACGACCTCACCATTGCGGCCCACGAATGATTCTGGTAAAAATTTACAAATCTGCGAATTATCGTGTACGACATTGGGGTAGTCTGCCGTCGTGTTGCAGTTAGAAATATGGTATATGAAAACTCAAAGTTAAATTTTATATCTAATAGATATAAATGATATTTTTGGAATATGATACCTCTAAAAATAACTGCAGCAACTGCAACACTGCAACAGGATTGTTATTATAATACTGAACTACAGTCTTTTGTGATGTTTGATAGAAATGTCAGAAAATTTTCGTATCTTTGCAGTTGTAAAAACCTAAATAATTAAACATATGAAAAACAAAATTAAAACATTGCTTTTCTGTGCCATTGCGCTGATTTCCGCCACACCTTGGACGGTGTCGAAGGCTCAGAATTCAGTGGTTGATCACGCAAGCATTACGAGTAAAAATCTTAGCGCTATTGTTAGAGAATATGAAGAAGACTCATTTGTATTGTATATGCACGATGGCTTCTTTTCTAGATGGTTTAACCTTGTAGACATGTACGGTGCGGTAATCACTGATGTACAATTACCAACTACATTGACCATCAATGATTTCGAAATTCTCGACGGAATGGTTTATTTCTGTGGCGCAGATAATACAAGCCCGATTATTGGGTGGTTCAACGTGGATTCTGTGTTCAATAGTTATTCTACAATCAGGTATGTGATAGTTCCGCCAAACATGCCTTGTCCAGACAATACAAGTGCGCAAGACATCATATCGAAACTGATAAGAATTACGCCGACGAAGTTCGGTGGTCAGGTCCATTTATTACTGACAGGAGAAGGTTCTTGTGGGATGACGACAACACTTAATCACTGCCTCATCGATTTATACCACGATGGAATGGGTTGGGTGATGGTGTATCATCAACAAAATACAGGTATTTACTATTACGATGATATCGAAGTGACGTCGAATAATGTGGTTATTGTGGGGCATAAGAATGAATCCAACGGGGAATATATACAAGAATATATGATACCAACTATACCCAATCAGGATATTTTCCTCAAACAAACTCTGCCTGGGAATACATACTTCTCTCAATTGACGTATGCCCATGGCGTCGGAGCCGATTATATTCCAGACATGTATAAAGAGATTTTATCGGATAAAATGGTTGGAGATATGTTCGTCACTGTAGCCTATGGCACCCGATTTGCTTATCCCAACACTGACACAGGAACATTCCTGAATATCTATTATTCCGCAGGAAATCTCGCAAGCCGATGGTTTATTCAGAAACATTGTTGGAGCAATAATGAACTTAGATACAATAGTGCTACCAATAGTATCATGTTGTTTTTAAACAATTGTTATTCGACATGGAGAGAAGGATACATCGAATTTTTCCTTGATAACTCCCACACGATTGTGACAAGCGCAGTGTTTCATCATGAAAACGCTCATGGCATGTATAAAACACTTGATGCATGCGAGAATTCTCTTGTGAATGGAAAAACAGTGCTGATTGGCACTAGTCCGACCCATTGTTTGCGAATATGGCAGCATATTGACAACCCCACGCCTCTTTGCACAAGCGATACAATACTATCAGTAATATCTATACCATTAGATGGGTCTTCACATACGCAGGAAGTTCACTATCTATACCAACTATTATCAACTAATCAGATTCTTCCAAGAAGGAGACAATCAAAATTAACAAAAGTCTGTGTGGAAAAGAATCAATAATGATCATGAAAAAGGTTTTATTGCTATTGTTTTTGTTCTTAGGAATTGGTAATGTAATTCATTCACAAATGGCAGATGTGTATGATACACTCCGTGGGAATTACTACCCTTATTACTTTTACAACTATCCATGTAGCAGTTATAATACTCCTCTACATTCCTGTTTTGGACCTGCCTCTTTAAGTTTTTTATGGAAAGGAATCACTGCGGGTAATAATTATCCCATAACTTCTCTATACTGGTGCAATATGCAGCATCAAATAGATGCTGAAGAAATTGCTGTTTACATGCAACCGAATAGTGCAACTCAAGTGATAGGAATTGCCTTTTGTGATGATTGCTGGCAAGGCACATCTGAGCGATATCATGATCACGATTCCACATGGATTACGCCAGTTCGTTTCAATGTGGATTCCGGAGTGTTTTACTTCACTTTGTACGACACAAATATGAATGTAATACATTCTGTTAGTGTAAATCATGATACCCTTTTGACGGCGCGATACTTGCACTACAAGCATTATGAGGCTACTTACCCACATGATTTCGCAGAACATTGCTATTACCATGTCCATGAATACTATTTCAATACTAGTATTGGTATCACAGGCAATTTCTATATAAGTATGAGTAAGGTCGGCACAAATACCATATCAGGCACTCCGCTGGCATTGAATGAACTTTGCCCTATAGTATTAAGTCCTAGCGATTCTTTTCCCTTGCTGCCTTATGAGTACAGAAGGTATCGGTCGTTACCAGTAGCAGATGAATCTGTTCCTTGGGAAGACGAGATTTGCAACCAGGGAACTTCCTCTTGCCTTTGGCCTATTTTGGAATTTGAAGGGGACACCTGTCCCGAGGTACAGGGACTGCGGTGGAGCAGGCTGGGGAGCGGGACAACGGCGTTTGTTCAGTGGGATGCGGGGACTAACCACCGCGACTGGCAGCTTAGCTACGGTCCCGCGGGGACGCCCGCGGGCGAGGGTACTGTGGTGGATTGTCCGCCGGCACAGTGCGTGCTGCCAGGCTTGGCGACGGGGCACCAGTACGACATCTTTGTGCGGGCGCGGTGCCGCTTTGCCCGCGACGAGTGGACAGCCTGGAGCGGTCCTCTAGAGATTGGCTTTGGAAATCCCGGCGAGGGCATCGATGGGATGGAAGGCGTATCTGCTGAGTTGACGCCGAATCCGGCGACGGGGCGTGTGCGGGTGAGTTGCGGCGATGTGCTGCGGATGGTGGAGGTGTACGACCTGCAGGGACGCCGGATGCTGGCACAGGAGGCCGCAGGCACCAGCCTCGACCTCGACATCTCGACCCTCGCCTCTGGCCGCTACACGGTGATTGTCCACACCGCCGAGGGCACCGGCGCAAAGGCGTTGGTGGTGCGGTGAAAAGTTTTTTTCGTATCTTTGCAGTCGTAAAACATGGTATCCATGCTGAGGTACAAGAAATATATCCTATTGTCGATGACGGCGTTGCTGGCGTGCTGCGGCACGTCGAAGGAGGCAACCCAGTCGGCCGCCGAGGCGGCGCTGACGCCCGAGAAGCATCAGGTGTGGCAGCTGGTAGCTATTCGTGGCAAGGAGGTGAGCCGCACGGCCGACGTGATGACGCTGACGCTGAACCCCGAGGCGGGGACGCTGCGCATGGAGGGCCCCTGCAACCGCTACGGCGCCGCGTACAAAGCGCGGCTGACGGCACAGACCCCCGACGGCGACCGCTACACGCTGCGGGTAGAGCGTCTGACGGGCGGCGGCACACAATGCCCCGATGCGGAGATGAACGCCGAGAGCCGCCACACGGCGCTGATAGCGCAGGCCGACGAGATGGTGCTCTCGGCCTACACACTGACGCTGTGGCAGCGCGGCAAGGAGGTGCTGAAATATGAATTGAGATGAAACTGTCATACAAATACCACACCTGGGAGGTGCCGCTGTGGCTGCTGCGGCTGCTGAAGCGGCGCATGCGGTGGGTGCGTGCCGCAGGGGGCGTAGTGACGGCGCCCGACGGCACAATACTGCTCATCGAACGCAACGGCCGCTGGGACCTGCCCAAGGGCAAGGTGGAAGCCGGCGAGACCCTGCTGCAGGGCGCCCTGCGCGAGGTGGAGGAGGAGACGGGTGTTACCCCACTACCCACTGCCCACCATCCACTACCCACTAAAACCTACCACATCTTCAACCTCTACGGGGGCTGGCACCTGAAGCAGACGTCGTGGTTCGCCATGCGGGCCGAGCGGCAGGATGTGCACCCACAGCAGGAAGAGGGCATCACGGCGGGCTGTTGGGTGAGCCCCGAGGAGTGGCACCGCCGTCTGCAAGGCAGCTACGGAACCCTCAGAACATTGTCGAAAGAATGGATAAAGTCAGCCAGATAGCCCTGTCGATGATTCCCGGGTTGGGTCCCACGAGCTGCCGCAAGCTGCTGGACGCCTATCCAGACGAGGACATCTTCGCACTGCCCAAGGGCGAGCTGCAGGCCGCCTTCGGGAGCCACCGCGCCGTGGCCGACGCCATCGCGGCCAAGAGCACCCATGCTCGCGCTGAGGCAGAGCTGCGCTACTGCGAGGAGAAGGGCATCCGCGTGCTTTTCTGCACCGAGGCCGACTATCCGGCGCGGCTTAACCGCGACGAGACACAGGACTGCCCCGTGGTGCTATATGCGCTGGGAAGCGCCGACCTGAACGCCGACCGCAGCATCGGGGTGGTGGGCACACGGCGCGCCACGCCGCAGGGGCGCGACAACACCGACCGCCTGGTGGCGGGGCTTGTGCCTTATCGAAGCACTATCGTCAGCGGCCTGGCCTACGGCATCGACACGGCGGCCCACACGGCGTCGCTGGCGCACAGACTGCCCACGGTGGCCGTGCTGGGACACGGGTTGGACCGCATCTACCCGCCGCAGAACCGGAAGCTGGCCGCCGACATCGTAGCGCAGGGCGGCGCCCTGGTGACCGAGTACCCGTCGGGAACGGCCATCAACCCGGGCTACTTCCCCGCCCGCAACCGCATTATCGCGGCCTTGAGCGACGCCGTGACGGTGGTGGAAGCGTCGGAGCATGGCGGGGCCTTGATTACCGCCGCCATCGCCATCGGCTACCACCGCGACGTCTTCGCCATGCCAGGGCGGCTGACAGACACCTACTCGACAGGCACCAACAACCTGATAGCCACCAACAAGGCACTTATGGCGCGCCATGCCGACGACATCGCCTACCAGCTGGGCTGGCCGCTGGTTCAGCAGGGCGGGAAGCAGCAGGAGCTCTTCCCCACCCCCCCCCCCCCCCCCCCCCAACAGCAGGTGGGAGAGCTGCTGCGCCCACACCGACCGCAGACGCCCGCCGACGCAAG
>JAEEGJ010012583.1_pt1 | contig 20865 bp, 18 predicted proteins | sample 8958761 | NCBI WGS metagenome assembly JAEEGJ01 (sample SAMN16246546, study PRJNA631951) | gut metagenome | biome: gut microbiome; feature: rumen; material: RS-attached | host: Bos | place: Iran: Karaj | collected 2018-10
CGTGGCAAGTCATCGTGAAATAATCCCTAACTACGAGGCATTAGGTGCTATATGTGTCAATAAGATAGCTCCTGAGATGCAACGTCTCGGATGCAAGTGCCCTCCTCCTGGATATTGCTTCACCATAGAGCATAACAAGGAGTATAAGCCTACAGACATCGACATAGAATATTGCGAACAGGTAGAGGAACTCGGTACTGACTCCACTATCATCCAGTTCAAGACCCTCCCTGCCATTCCTAAGGCTCTCTGCATGAAGCACTATGGCCCTTACGACCGTTTCTATGAGTCATATGTCGAACTGTTCAAGTATATTGACGAGCAAGGCTATAAGATTGTTGGTCAGCATCGCACTTGCTATGTAGATGGTCCGTGGAATCAGGAGGATGAAGAGAAATGGTTATCAATTCTTCAGATACCAATAGAATAATCAATAAATCTAAGGGCTAAAGGCTTAAGGCTTTTGACCTATGACTTTAGTCCTTAGACCTTTTACTATAAACATTATGAAAGAAATCATAGCTGATACAAAGATGATTGCAGCCTGCGGACTTTACTGCGGAGCTTGCAAGAAATACCGCATAGGAAAGTGTCCAGGCTGTCATGAAAACGAGAAAGCATCATGGTGTAAGATCCGCAAATGCTGTATAGAGAAAGGCATACATACCTGTGCAGAATGCGATATGGACGTAAAGGAATGTCGGCTTCACAATAACCTGATAGGCAAATTCTTCGCTTTTGTCTTCCGTAGCGACCGTGCAGCCTGTATCCGATATATCCGCGAAAATGGAGAACAAGCCTTTTCGGAAGAGATGACAAAGCGAGGTGAACAAACCATGCGCAAGTAATGTCATTTAACCCACATTACTTTATTCACAATATTACCGATGACTTGAACAGGAATGGCTCACACAATGTGAGCCATCTATTTTTGTAATAAAACCAAAGTAAAATTCACAATTTCTTGTAACAAAACCAAAGTAAATTTAGCAAAAATCTGTAACAAAACCAAAGTAAAAGGCAAGAATCCGAAACCATAAAACTATCAAATAAGCTCGTGGTCACACATCTTAGTACCGACTTTTGATGCAAAGCTACATATTTTAAAAAAAATGCAAACCCCTTTAGATTTCCTCAATACCAAAAAGCAAAGAAGAGTAATCAAGAACGACATAAAACAGGCAATAATCACCAAAATTCAAAATAAACACACGTATTTCTTGCTTAATCTGGTAATTTTTTATATTTTTGCATTCGATAGTCTCGGTCAAGTTCGGCAAAGAGATGCCTGAATGCAATAAAGGTCGTTACTGTCATACATATTAACGAATGGCGTTTATCGCTTTTCCTTTGGCATATCGAATCTGGTAAATTTGAAAGCTCGTCAAGGTGAAAGGATGATAGACTCCACATAGGTGCGTTATTGTACCCGTACCTCGTTGTGCCCCTATGGGGTATAACGGGTACGTTACGTATATGCCTATGCGGGAGTTCTGTTATTGCTTATCCCACGAGCGTGGTTTACCAGAACCTGATATGCGGGATTGCAACAAACAGGCTCCCGCTTTTCGTATTATGTATATACATTAACCTAAATAAACATTGCCACATTCGGGAGTTCTGCGGCATTTTAACTAATATTGAAAAAGAACTGCTATACAAGAATTTACGCAGAACACTTTGACAATCCCAAACAATAAGGCAAATGCAATACGAGAACACATTCAAGGCTATTGACCAGATTCTATGGAAGGAGTCTGGCTGTAGCAGCGAACTTGACTACCTTGAACAGAAGTCGTGGCTCTTGTTCCTCAAGTATCTTGACGACCTTGAGAGCGAGCGCGAGGACGAGGCTGAGCTTGAAGGCAAGCAGTACAAGCGCATCATCACGGGCTTCAACCGCTGGTCGCAATGGGCTGCCCCAAAGACTGCCGACGGCAAGATAGACGTTATCAACGCCATGACGGGCAACGACCTCGTGGAGTTTGTTGACAACAAGCTGTTCCCGTTCCTCAAAAGCCTGAAGGCAACGGCTGCAAGCACCAATTCGCTTGAATTCAAGATTGGCGAGATATTCGACGAGTTGCACAACAAGATAAAGTCGGGCTTCAATCTGCGTGAGGTCATCAATATGATTGACGAATTGCATTTTGAGTCGGCTGACGACAAGCACGAAATGACCGTGCTCTACGAGAACAACATCCAGCGAATGGGCAATGCCGGGCGCAACGGCGGTGAATACTACACCCCACGCCCTTTGATCCGCAGCATAGTGAAGGTGGTAGATCCAAAGATTGGGGAAACGGTCTATGACCCTGCCTGTGGTAGTGCCGGATTCCTCTGTGAGGCATTCAACTACATGGAGGAAAAGATTGGCTCAACCACCGATAATGATATTCTCCAGCACAGCACATTCTACGGCATAGAGAAGAAACCGTTGCCTTATATCATAGCCACTATGAACATGATATTCCATGGTGTGTCAGCCCCTAACATCATCAAGGCTAACACATTGGCTATCAACCTCACTCAGATACAGGAGAAAGACCGCAAGAACGTGATACTTGCCAATCCGCCGTTTGGTGGCAACGAGCGCGGAGAGGTGTTGCAGAACTTCGAGATAAGGAGTTCTGAGACCGCCTATATGTTCATGCAGCATTTCGTAAAGATGCTGAAGGCTAACGGCAGGGCTGGTATCGTGATAAAGAACACCTTCCTTAGCAACGGCGATGCGGCTGCAATAAGGAAGATGCTGTTGGAGACCTGTAATCTGCACACCGTACTCGACTTGCCATCGGGCGTATTCACAGGTGCAGGAGTAAAAACCGTGGTACTGTTTTTCACTAAGGGAATGCCTACCGAAAAGGTGTGGTACTATCAGATAGACAAGCACTTCACCAAGACCAACCCTATGACCGAGAAGGACCTGGAGGAGTTCCTTGCCTTGCAGAAGACAAAGGCTGAGTCTGAACATTCATGGCTACTCGATGTCAGTACGCTTGGCGATGACTACGACCTGTCGTTAAAGAATCCGAACAAGGTAGAGGAGGTTGACGAGCGCACCCCATCCGAGATCCTTGACAGCATTTTCGAGCTTGAAAGCGAGAATATGGACATCATCAACGCACTTCAAGAGGCATTAGGCAAAGAGGAGGAAGAAGGATGAAGAAGGGATGGGAGTATAAGAAATTAGGAAATGTTTGTACGTTTATCAATGGTTTCGCCTTTAAAAGTAATAAATTCACAAATGAAGGTTCTCCAATTATCAGAATCTCTGATATTCAAAACGGAATGGTAGATGATACCAATGTGGTTTATTTCGATATCAACAGCTATTCAGAAAACCTATCAAAATATAAGGTTTACCCAAATGACATTCTCATTGCGATGTCCGGAGGAACGACAGGAAAGATAGGTATAAACTATACGAATAAAGAGTTTTATCTAAACCAACGTGTTGGTGTATTTCGAGAAAACACATCTGTATTAAATCACATGTTTTTGTTCTATTTCCTTCAGACAAAAGGAACAGAAAGCCTAGTGATAGCAGCAGGGGCTGCACAGCCCAATTTAAGTACAGCGCAGATAAAAAACTTTGTTATCCCCCTCCCTCCTCTCTCTGAGCAAAAAGAAATCGTAGAATATCTTGATTCTTCTTTTGCAAAGATTGACAAGCTAAAGGAAAATGCTGCCAAGAATCTTGAAGAAGCAAAAGCCCTTTTCCAATCAGCCTTAAAAAACGCTCTTGAGCCTAAAGAAGGATGGGAAGAGAAAACGCTGAAGGAAATATGTGAGAAAATTTTTGCTGGAGGTGATGCTCCGAAAAATTTTACATTAGAAAAAAACAAGACAAACAATATACCTATCTTTGCGAATGCTGTAAAAAATGACGGCTTATATGGCTACACAGATAAAGCAGTCGTTACAGAACCTTGCGTTACAATTGCAGCAAGAGGAAGCGGCACAGGTTTTACTCTTAGAAGATATACGCCTTTTGTACCAATAGTAAGGCTTATTGTCGCATTACCCCAAAGGGAAAAAATAAGTATTGATTTCTTATATTATTTTCTTGTTAAAACAAATGTATCAAGTTCAGGTTCTGCAATACCACAATTAACAATTCCAATGATTAAAGCATATCGCTGCGTATTTCCTCCCCTCTCCGAGCAGCAATCAATCGTTTCTTTCCTCGATTCTCTCAACGAGAAGGTAAATACTCTTCAGCAGAACTACTCACGCATCTGCGATGAGTGTGACGCTTTGAAACAAGCTATACTAAGGCAAGTGTTTGAGTGAGTAACCAACAACAGCAATACTAAAACCAATAATTATGCCAGATTCACGAAACATACAGCTTGAGCGCTATAATGATGGCACACCGAGCATACTACGAAAGAAAACAGTATATACGGAACTGTTCTTTTATCGTAAGAGCGATGTACTGGTACAGTTGACGAAAGTGTTCTGTGAACGCTTTCTGCCTAAATATGGCGACAGGACGGTGGATCAGATGGTACAGGCAGCCCGCTCAATAAAACAGAACATAGCAGAGGGGCTTACCGACGGTCAGACATCGTTTGAGGTGGAGATAAAACTTCTGGGCATAGCAAAGGGAAGCAATCAGGAGTTGCTTGAAGACTATCAAGACTATCTGAAGCACCACGGACTGAGCGAATGGGCAGAAGCGAGAAAGACAAAAGAAAACTCAGGCAATCTTATTCGCTTCAACAAGTTGCACGCTTTCTGCAAGGAGCATAGCGACGACAAGGACTATCGCGACTACTATTACCGTTGGACGGACGAGGAAATGGCCAATACGGCAATCTGCCTGTGCCACATGGTGGATAGGATGATGACAACCTTCATAGAGAAGCGAGACCATGAGTTTGTTGAGGAGGGTGGCATCCGCGAGCGCATGACGGCCGCACGCCTTGATATGCGAGGCACGCAGAAGCAGATAATAGCCCAGCTTGAGGCAGAGAACGCCCGACTAAGGGCACAGGTAGCCAGTTTGCAGAGGGAGCTGGAGGCGGTAAAGGCAGGAAGGAACGGAGGCGGATAGACCGGAATGACCGGAGGGACTGGAATGACCGGAGGGACTGGCAATAACCACTAATAAAAATAATACGACTATGGATGAAACCACAACCAGAATAAAGAAGATAAACCCTCGTTTGCTGAATGAGGGGTGGGACAGCGTGCCCGGCTCACAGATACTCTACGAACAGCGGGCATACGAGATTGCGCCGGGCAGAATACAGAAAGGTGCTACGAAGCATCCGAAGAAAGCCGACTATATTCTGGAATATCACGGCAAGAAACTGGCTGTTATTGAGGCAAAGAGCGATGAGAAGGACGTGTCGGAAGGCGTGGCTCAGGCAAAGGAATATGCCCGTATGCTTCAGATTCGCTTCACATACAGCACCAACGGCGATGACATCTGGTTTATCGACATGGGCGTAAAGGACAGGCAGGGCAACTACATCATCCCGAGCACAGAGCATGAGGTTGACAAGTTCCCTACCCCTCAGGAGCTATGGCAGATGACATACCCCGAGGAGAACTCATGGCGCGACAAGTTCAACCTTGAGCCTCTTAACCGTGGGGCTGGCAGAATGCCGAGATACTATCAGGAGATAGCCATAAACAACGTGCTTAATGCCGTGGCTGACGGGCAGAACCGCATACTGCTGACAATGGCGACTGGCACGGGAAAGACATACACGGCGTTTCAGATATGCTGGAAGCTGACAAAGACGAAATGGAACATAAAAGGCACGGACAAAGAGCCGAGAATTCTGTTCATAGCCGACAGGAATATCCTTGCCAATCAGGCTGTTAACGACTTTGACCAGTTTGACGAGGATGCCATGTGCCGCATTACCCCGAAGGAACTGAAAAAGAACGGCTACAAGGTGCCTACGGCAAGGAATCTGTACTTCACCATCTTCCAGACAATGATGACCTCGCCCAACGAACAGAAGGCTGAGGAGAAGGAAAAGGGAGGAAGGAAATCGGCAGAGGGCAATATGCCTTACTACACGCAGTACCCGAAGGATTTCTTCGACTTCATCATCATTGACGAGTGTCATCGTGGAGGTGCTAACGACGAGAGCGAATGGCGAAAGCTGATGGAGTATTTCGACTATGCCTGTCAGCTTGGCATGACGGCAACGCCTCGCCGTAAGGAGAACGCGAACACCTACAACTACTTTGGCGAGCCTGTGTATAGCTACTCGCTGAAACAGGGCATAGAGGACGGCTTTCTCGTGCCTTTCCGCGTGGATATAGCCACGAGCAACATCGACGACTATAAATATGCCCTGGGCGATGTGGTGAAGAGCGGTGAGATAGACAAGGAGAAGGTATATACCGAGAAGGATTTTGCCAACGGCTACATCAAGATAAAGGAGAGGGACGAGCACAGGGTTAAGGAGTTTCTGGCAAAGATAAATCCTGACGAGAAGACCATTGTGTTCTGTGCCACTCAGGAACACGCCATGATTGTGCGCGACATGATAAACAAGCACAAGAAATGCCCTGACAGCAACTATTGCCAGCGTGTGACCGCTGACGACGGCGAGGAGGGCGAGAAGATTCTGAGGACGTTTCAGGACAATGAGAAGCTACGCCCAACGATATTGACTACATCGCAGAAGCTGAGTACGGGTGTGGATGCACGCAACGTGAGGAACATAGTGCTGATGCGCCCTATAAACAATATGGTGGAGTTTAAGCAGATCATAGGTCGTGGCACTCGATTGTTTGACGAGAAGTATTATTTCACAATATACGACTTCGTGGGTGCTAACGAGCGATTCAAGGATGAGGACTGGGATGGTGATCCGTTCTGCCCTAAGTGCGGCAATTATCCTTGCACTTGCAATAAATATCAGCGCGTGCCGGATAATCCAGATAATCCAGCTATGGTGCAGGAGTCAATAGCAAAACCTTGTCCAAAATGCGGACATCTGCCTTGCACCTGTGATGGTGGTAACAGCAAGAAGATAGTTCTAAAACTGTCGGAATACAGAAATATCGAGCTGCATACCGACTGGACAGAGACGGTATCGTATGACGGTAAGTTCGTTACCCTAAGGGAGTTTGTGCAGATTCTCTTTGGTAAGATACCTAACTTCTTCAGCAGCGCAGAGGACTTGCGCAGACAATGGGAGCATCCAGAGACAAGGGAACAGCTTCTTGGCGTGCTTGACCAATCGGGATTCGGTGAGGCGAAGTTAGAAATGATAAAGAAGATGCTGAAACTGGAGAAATGCGACTTGCTTGACGTGCTTGAGTATATCGCCTACGAGAGTACGCCTATTGAGCGTGCAGAGCGCGTAAGGATAGTGCAGAAGCAATGGCTGAAGCAGTTCACCGTATCGCAGCAGGAGTTTGACAACCTCATTCTCCAGTATTACGTAAACAACGGATTCAAGGAACTTGGTGCAGACAAGCTATCGCAGTTTGTTTCTATCAAATACAAGTCAACGAAGGATGCAAAGGTTTCGCTTGGCTGGACTCCTGCCCAGATGCGTGAGCACTATATCGAATTGCAGCAGCAGTTGTATGCCTTGCCTACACTAATCCTACACTAACCCTACACTAATTACGACAAGAAAGGCAGCCAAGCATTACGCTTGGCTGCCTTTTTCATTAACTCTAAACAACTTATGCTGCTATCTGCACCACGGTATAGCAATACCCTTTGTTCGTGCGATGACTCTTGATACCCATTGACGAGAGATTAGCACCAAGGATGGAACGAGTCCTATGGTCAATCTTCACACCCGGATATCTCATCTGAACTACCCTGAGAATATCCACACTTAACATCTCACAACCTTCTTCTCCTTCTTCCGGCTTACGGAAACATGTGCTGATCATTGTACTAAAGTCATCTACTTCACAATAGTCCTTGTTGAGTATCTGCAAACGACGGTTCTCCTCCTGATTGAGCCAGTACACTTCCTTCTGCTCGCATACCTCATATACAAGCTGGGCGTAGAACTGGTCGTAGTCAATCTCAAGGTTGGGCATCTGAGAACCTGAAGGGACATTGATAACGATGAAACGGCGGGTTCCTGTCTTATCCTTCAAAGGACGAGTCTCATTGGTGGTAGCTACGAATGAAGCCATACGATGACGATAGGTGATGTTGCCTCCAAAGATCTTTCGGGCATTGACATCTGCCTTTGTGATGATGTACTTCAGGGTAGCCTGCTGACTCTTCGTGTAGCGGTCAAACTCATCAAGGTTCACAAGACCGCAGTTGGCGAGTGCCATGTCTGTGTCGTGCTTGTTGACAAGATTGATGTGATCGAGATAGTACATCTGGAGTTGTTCGGGAAGGAGCTTCTTGATGAAAGAGCCCTTTCCACAGCCCTGATCACCGATGAACATCACGACGAGCTGATTGCCATAGATGCTTTCCATACATAGCCAGTGAGCCACTACTGACCTGAACCAGATACGAAGGAAATGCCCCTTTTCATCGTCAACAGAAGGTATGCTACTGATGACTTCACTCACACGATCCTTGCCGTCCCATTTCGGAAGACCTTTGAGATAGGACAGAAGAGGGTTGAAAGATTCTGTGGCCTCTGAGTAGATGATGCGCTTTACGAGGTCAGTAACCTTTCCCTCAATGCCAGCCTTCATCGCCTCAAGAATGATGGAGTTGAGTGCCTCGTCTTGAAGAGGCACAAAGTCGGTGTTAGTAAGGCTCCCTCCCATTTCGGGATTGAGAACCTTAAACTCAAATGTGTCACGCACTTCATTGTATCTGAAGGCGAAGTTCTCATTCAGGAATCTCTCCACGAGAGCTACCTGATCAGCAAGTTTCATTTTTGCCATAATACTATTAGATTAAAAATTGAATAATATAAACTCTACTACCAAATATATTGGTTTTCTATCAATAGGTTTCTGCATTTTTTCTTTTGAAACAAACGGCTAAGTAATTTTTTTTGCGAGAGTTGAAAGGGGGGGGTGCACTTTTACCGATTTTAGGCATATAACACTCTGATAATCAAAAGATAACGAAGCGTGCACCTCCCCCCAAAACTGGGAGATAGGGTGCACTTGTTTTAGGGGGGGGAGGTGCACTAAACGTAAATTACTGATTATCAATGTATATAAGTCGTTTTTTCATTAAAAGTGCACCCCCCTCTTTGAACTCTCTTGATTTTTTTACTTACACCTCTTGTCATTCACTTTCTCTCCTATGATTATTAAGCCTTTTATGCTCCTCCATTACACCCCCACTCTATCGCCCATCTGTGAATGGGATTTGAATGGGATTTGGAACGGACTTACAACGGACCTGAAACGGACCTGAAACGGACCTGAAGCGAACCTGAAGCGAACCTACTCCGAAAGCACGATTCCGTCCATCACTTGCTCATAGATTGCGCATTTCTCATCATTGGTGAGATAGTGGATGTTTGACACATGCTTTGCACCATTCAAGAAGAATGACACAACAACTACTACAACTACTGCTAATGTACTAATAATGAAATTTCTCATACTTTTGTCCTCCAAAATTAATTAAGATTTAATATTTGAGGGCAAAGGTAAGCGGAAACTGTCCTGTTTTATGGGACACTTTCTGAAAATCTTCATTCCTTTAACATTTATTATATGTTCAAACGACATATAACAAATCAATGAATCAGAAGTAATGCGATATTAATGTGGTATTAACGCGATATTATACGTTCTCACTCCTTGAGTAAACATTAATTTCCACAAATATCACGTTAATATCGCATTAATTTAACCTCAGTTCGACGAATTCATGGCAAACGCATCTCCGATGCTGAACTGACAATAATTACCAATCTTACCAATCTTTTTCCAATAAAAAATGATAATTACTGGTTGAAGATTGGTAAGATTGGTAATTATTGTCAGTTAAAAACAGCTTGCTGTTTGCCATATAGGAATTCATCGAACTCACGTTATAGGTGTCGCACTTACAGCGCTCTAATTAGGATATAATCTTTATATAACGGCGCTCACGCACCGCCCTGTTATATGTCGCACCTTCGGTGCTCGTCGCCTCCACCCTTAATCTCTTTATTTCTCCCGACTTGCGCAGCTTGTTGAGTTTCAGCGAAAAATAATTCGAATATTCGAAAAAATCGGGACAGAGGAAAAAGTAAAATCCGTTATTTCCCGTACATTTCTAATGTTTTTCTAAGATTTTCTGCGATTTCATCGACCAAAGACTGGGGACTAATCACTTTTAGCCACGAACCACGCGACATGACATATCCGATGAAATCGCTCGTTGGGCGCATGAATATCTCATAATCCACATATCCCTCTCCCTCGCCTATCACCTTCTGCGACTGATGCACAGGCAGATCATCCATGTAATGACACTCATTGCCAAGAGCACGAAGCACTATACACTCGGCAGGATGACGCTCATCACGCATCACGCCAAAGCAATCCTCAAAATATCTCTTTGCATCAAAATTCTTCGGCATCTTAAACCTCTTCTCCGTCTCTCTTGCTGACACCACACGATCAAGGGAGAATAGTCTGTAACCACTCTCCGTATTCGCCATAACATACCATCTGCGTTTATGAAGTTTTAGGAAATAAGGCTCAATAATACGCTCTGACACCTCCTTGGAACCATACTTCTGATAATCGATAACCACCTTTCTGTTCACCTTCATAGCCTCAACAAGCAATTCCAGATGCCTTACCTGCGGAATAGACTCAAGGAAGATACGATTCTGCAACGACATACTCTCTGAGATGATATTATTCACCGTAAGTGTAGAGTAGAGCCAGTTCTGTATTGAGTCTTCATTCAATACGCGCTCATTGTATATGTAGTATTTTCGGCCTTTACATTCAATCATAATGCCGAACATATCCAGGATGGCATCCCTATGGCGGTTGAAGGCAGAACGATGCATTTTCTGATTTCCACTCATCTCTGTCTTCATCCATTCCTCGTTAATCTGGGCAAAGGTAATCTCACCATACCTGTGTATGATGTTTATCAGCCATATACATTGCTTGAATAAAGATGTTGATCTCATAGAATAATATTAAGTCAAATCATGGTGCAAAAATAATATTTTTTTTCGATACGAGCAAGTTTTACATAAAAATAGAGTGTTGGAGAGACAAGTAGTTTGAACATTTCTGACTATAAATGAGCCTTTTTATATACATGTATCAAATTTTATCCTAATAAATAAGGATTGCAGAAACGGGGAAAATATTGTAATTTTGCACTCGGAAAATCAAAGACCGTGCGCCAACCTTTAGGTTGACACGCACTTTTTCCTTTGTGCGAGGTGCATTGCACGTTGTCACTCGGAAAATCGGAGAACGTGCGCCACCCTTTAGGGTGACACGCACTTTTTCCTTCGCGCGAGGTGCATTGCACGTTGTCACTCGAAAATCAAAGACCGTGCGCCACCCTTTATGAATCTAGGCTTACGCCGATCTTTTATCAAAAGACGCTCAAACATGCGAGGTGCATTGCACGTTGTCACTCGAAAATCAAAGAACGTGCACCAACCTTTAGGTTGACACGCATTTTTTACTCACTCAATGAATGGATAATATATTTCTTAATACACTTCTCGGCAAGGAGTGCCAACGTCCACCTGTATGGCTTATGCGTCAGGCAGGGCGCGTACTGCCACGCTATCAAGAGTTAAGGCAACAGTATTCCTTCTCTGAACTTATCTCTACTCCTGATTTGGCAGCAAAGGTAACATTGATGCCTGTAACAGACTTAGGCGTGGATGCTGCTATCCTTTTCAGCGATATTCTCACCATACCGATGGCAATGGGAATGGAGATGGAATGGACTGAGCGTGGGCCTCGGTTTCCACATCCGCTTACCTCATATAAGCACCCGTTGAAACATCTGAATGTGCAGCCGGAAAAACTTGATTTCGTTTATAGAGCCATTGATGAGGTAGTGAAGCTGAGTGAGGTACCGCTAATTGGCTTCTGTGGTGCACCTCTCACTACTCTCTGCTATATGCTTCAGGGCATAAGTACGAAACTGGCATTCCCGGAGGCAAAGAAATTCTTCTTTGAGCGTAGAGATGAGGCAAAGCACCTGATAGATGAAGTCACAGACCTGTCTATCGACTATGCCACAAAGCAGATAGAGCACGGTATAGATGCGTTTCAGTTATTCGAGAGTCACGCAGGATTGTTGCCTACGGAAATGTATGTAGAAATGTTCTTGCCAGCCGTATGTCGCATAACGAAGGCTGTGCGCTCAAAAGGCATTCCTCTGATTTTCTTTCCAAAGGGACTGGGTAGCGGTTTGAGACACATCACTCCTGATGTCTGTGACTTTGTAAGCATTGACTGGCAGACGTCACTCACGGAAGCACGGGAAATGGTGCATCCAGAGGTAGGACTGCAAGGCAACATAGACCCACATCTGCTGTTTGCCCCTCAGAAGGAGATAGCGCGCATTCTTGAATCCTACAAACCATTCTTCAGAAAGAACCCTCGATGGATTGTGAATTTAGGACACGGCGTGCTTGCCGACACCCCATTGGAGAATGTGCAGTTCTTAATTGATTGGATTAAAAATACTAATTGGAAATGATACAATATAAGTCAATAAATCATCAGGATACATCGCTGGCTGAGCGCGAGGAATACTTTAAGAATCTGGAGCATAAGGACGATGATTCAGCGGTACTATTGCAGACATGCAACCGCGTGGAACTGTACTATGGCAATGGTGATGTTCCCGATGAGGTGGCACGACATCTGTTTAGGGTGGCTTGTGGCTTAGAATCAGCCATCATAGGCGAACAGGCTGTACAGGGCCAGATTAAAGAGGCATATATGACCGCAAAGCGCACCAAGAAACTGTCGGCTGGTATGCACAAGCTATTTGAAAGTGCATTGCAGATAGGCAAGCGTGTGCGTAGCGAGACACAGATAAGTCATGGAGCGGTGAGTCACTCGCTTGCAGCCATCGAAATAATTGAACAGGAAAAGATAGACCTTCGCAATGCCCGCATCACCATCATTGGCGTGAACAAGCTGACGGAAGAGATTATCAAGTTCCTGCTCAATAAGAAAGCGAAACTCGTATTTCTCGCCAACCGCACAGAGGAAAAGGCAAGGCGTATGGCTGAGCCTTATGGCATTGACATCTTCCGACTTGAAGATAAGCAGAAGTTCCTGAAGGATATTGATATTCTTATTAGTGCTACTTCTGCTCCTGATGCCATCATACATCCATCTGACCTAACACCAGGGCGACCACTTCTTGCCATTGATCTTGCCTTCCCACGTGACATTGACCCGGAAGTGGCAAATATGCAGGGTGTTACGCTATATAATCTGCATGATGTAGAGCAGAAGGTGAAGGCCAATATATCTGTTCGTGAGGATGAGGTGAAAAAGGCTGAGCAGATGATTGAAGAGGCTATAACGGAACTGCACGAGACTCTGGAGCGTCGCAAGCAATACAAGAAAGCTATCCGCATAACGGCTCGTAGCAGTCGATTGTCGCAGATTCAGGTAAACGAGGTTCTAAAGCGTTTCCCTAACCTGTCGTATCAATTGGTTACGCGCCGCTCGTATGGAGATAAACACATGAAAATCTCTCTATTGAATGGTGAGGCACCTGATGATATGTTCACTCGCGAACTTGACATGGCTTTACTTTCTGGCAAGGCCGACATAGCCATACACTCGGCTAAGGACTTACCAGAGAAACTGCATCCTGACTTGGAGGTTATAGCACTCTACGAAGCCTTTGACAAGACCGACTCTCTGGTTAGCCGTGACCATATATCCCTTGCAGACCTTCCAGAGGGCAGTACCATAGGCACCAGTTCACCACTACGCAAGAAGGAACTGGAGAGCATTCGACCTGACTTAAAGGTAGTGGGCATACGCGGCTGCATAGAAGAGCGCGTTGAGCAGGTTCGTGACGGCAAGATAGATGCCGTGATTGTTGCTACGTGCGCTCTGAAGCGTCTGGATATGGAAGATGAGATAACCGAAGTTCTCAACTTCGAAACACACCCAATGCAAGGGCGACTGGCGATAACCGCACTAAAGGGGCGCGATGACTTGAAAGCGGTATTTGCAAAGGACAGCATTCTTTAAACTATGCCAACACTCTACACGGGCTTGACTTCGCCTGATGCCAACTACATCCACACACCGCTGATTGAAATTGTGCCTGTGGATGATGATACGCAACTTCGCCGTGCCATTGCCGATATTGACAGCTATGACTATGTGCTGTTTACTTCGCGATATGCTGCGAAATATGTAGGGGCATTGTCAGTAAGGCATACGAAGATAGTCTCTATTGGGCGCACAACTACCAAGGCTTTGCATAAGATTGGTGTTAAGGAGGTTAGCGAGGTAGAGGAAGACAACTCATACGGCGTAATTTCGTGGTTCAGTAGCCAGTCCCGTGGACGTGTACTCATACCACGCTCCAACCTTGCATTGCCAATAATTCCCGAAGGACTCAGGCAACTGGGATTTGATGTTGATTGTATCACGGCATACATCAACCGTATGCCAGAGCATCCCAAGAAAGTGAATCTGGATGAAATAGACCGTATAGTGTTCACCTCACCTTCTACCATAGACAATTTCGTGAGTCTCTATGGAGCATTACCTGAGAATAAGGAACTGATTACACGAGGTCCTATTACCGAACAACATTTACAAACAATATTAAAGCAAAGATTATTATGAAAAGATTCAGAACATACCGCACATCGCAGGAAGTACGCGATAAGTATGCTGACGTATCAGTTGATGTAAAAGATTTTATATACCCTTACTTTGTTGTAGAAGGCAAGGGCGTTCGTGATGAGATAAGCACAATGCCTGGCATCTATCGCTTCTCTATCGATACTCTCGTAGAAGACGTTAAGGAGATTTATGCCCTCGGCATTGACAAGGTGCTACTCTTTGGTGTTATCGAAGATAATCTGAAGGATGAGCGCGGTTCACTTGCATACGCAGAGGATGCACTTGTATGTCGTGCTGTAAAGGCTATCAAGGCTGCTCAGCCAGAGGTATGCGTAATAACAGACGTTTGCCTTTGCGAATATACAAGTCACGGTCATTGCGGACTTCTCCACAACCACGATGTAGAGAACGACTCAACATTGCCTCTGCTTGCAGAAATGGCATACGTTCATGCAAAGGCAGGTGCTGATTTCGTGGCACCTTCTGCAATGATGGACGGTCAGATTGAGGCTCTGCATAATCGCTTGGTAGAGGCAGGCTTGCGCGACAAGTGTAAGATTCTGGCATATTCTGCCAAGTATGCTTCTGCTTTCTATGGACCTTTCCGTGATGCAGCCGACTCTGCACCTTCATTCGGTGATCGCAAGACATACCAGATGGACTATCGCACACACGATCAAGGACTTGAAGAGATAGCCGCTGATATTGAGGAGGGAGCAGACTGGACAATGGTAAAGCCTGCTATGCCATATCTCGATATGATAGCGCGTGGCGTTGAGCGATTCCCACAGGTGCCTATGGTGGCATATCAGGTAAGTGGTGAATACTCTATGCTGAAGGCTGCTGCAAAGCTCGGCTATCTGGATGAGCAGCGTGTGGTGTTCGAGAGCCTTATCGCTATAAAGCGTGCTGGCGCTCAGTATATTATTTCATATTACGCTAAGGAATACATGCAGAAATGGGCATAAATGAACGTATCAAGTCTGCTGCTGCTTTCGAGCAGGCACAGAAGGTCATTCCTGGAGGAGTGAACAGTCCTGTAAGGGCTTTGAAGAGCGTAGGCACAACACCTCTCTTTGTGCGCGAGGCAAAGGGTGCATACTTTACGGATATTGATGATAACCGCATCATTGACTTCTGTATGTCGTGGGGCGTGTTTATTCTTGGCCATAACAACGCAAAGGTTAGTCAAGCTGCCGTTGACGCTGTGAATCGTGGTAGTAGCTACGGCATTCCTACCCTTGCCGAGACAACTTTGGCAGAAAAGGTGCGTGAGGCAATTCCGTCAATGGAGCGGCTGCGCTTTGTTAATAGTGGTACGGAGGCTACTATGTCGGCTATCCGTGTGGCTCGTGGCTATACAGGTCGTGATATTCTCGTTAAGTTCGAGGGCAACTATCACGGACATGCTGATCACCTCCTTGTATCTGCAGGTTCTGGTGTAGCCAATATCTCCAATGCCTCATCAGCAGGTGTGCCAAAGGATTTCGTTAAGCATACCGCCGTATTACCTTATAACGATGTAGAGGCTCTGCGCAGTTACTTTGCAGAGAATGGTGACAAAGTGGCAGCTCTTATCCTTGAGCCTGTAGCTTGCAATATGGGTGTTGTAGTGCCTACTGAGGAGTTCTTGAAAACAGCTCGTGAGGTTACGGAGAAATGTGGTGCAATACTTATTTTCGACGAGGTAATAACAGGCTTCCGCTTGTCTCGTGGTGGTGCTCAGCAGCGTTTCGGCATTACTCCAGATATGACCACCGTGGGCAAGATTGTTGGTGGTGGTTTCCCAGCCGCTGCATTCGGAGGTCGTGCGGATATTATGAAGGTTCTTGCTCCTGAAGGACCTGTTTATCAGGCTGGTACTCTCAGCGGAAACCCAGTGGCTATGGCAGCAGGTATAGAGACACTTACCCAGCTATCCCGTCCCGGATTCTACGAAGAACTTGAGGCTAAGAGCGATGCGTTCATTGCTAAACTTGAGAAGATAATAGAGGGCAAGGGAATACAGCTAAATCGTTGCGGCTCAATGTTCACTATGTTCTTCAACGACAAGCCTGTACGCAATTTCCAAGACACCAAGCGCAGCAATCAGGAACGCTTTGCACGTTATTTCCGTAATATGCTTAGCCGTGGCATCTATGTAAGTCCTTCGCAGTTTGAGGGTAACTTCATTTCAGAGACGCATACTCCAGAGATTCTCGACTATGTACTTAAGAGCATAGCAGAAAGTATAGATTAAGGACAAAGGTCGAAGGACGAAGGCTTTAAGCTTTTGACCTTTGACCTTAGACTTTTGACTTTTAAACCAAACATGAAGACCAAAAGCTTATTGCCGATGTAACAGAGGTTTTCAAACAGGAGAATGCCGAGCAAGTGAAGCGTGACAAGAATTTTAAGAATATGTTCCGTAACGCTCCTAATATCATTTGCGTCTGCACACCTGCCAATGGCGGTGGTGAACTAGATGCTGGATTGTTTGGCGAGAACATAATGCTTGCAGCACAGTCAATGGGACTTGGTACCTGTTGCCTTGGTGGTCCAGTACGCTTCCTAACATCCAACGAAAAGTGCAAGTTCTTCCTTGATCGTCTTGACATCCCTGCTGACTACAAACTGAACTATATCATCGCTATCGGCTACCCAGATGAACAGCCAGATGCAAAACCACGTGATGCTTCAAAAGTGAAGTTTATTAAGTAACTCAAGTTTCGCAAACTCAACTTCTTAGGTTATTAGGTTTTAAGGTTATATGGTTATAAGGTCTGCATCGCAAATACGCATTGTTCACAAGCTCACCAAGCTAAAGCAAGTCCAACCTGAAAACCTTAAACCCATAAACCTTAATACCTGCTTCACTCCTTAATTCTAAAATACCTTAACAAAGCCTTGTAGTTATCTTGAGCGGCAAGACATGTATCACGCAGATACTCAGGAATTGTAGGCCATTGCTGAAGACCCCTGTAATAGAAACGACAAAGCTCTTCTGTGATAATAAATGGCACAATATTGTTAGCAAGACATTCCTTAAACATCACGAGTCTTCCTACCCTTCCATTACCATCCTGAAATGGGTGGATAGACTCAAATCGTTGGTGAAAATCCAAGATATCGTCAAGCGACTTTGATTTCTTACCGTTATATTCCTTTAATAAAGCTGCCATTTCCTTATGTACATTCTCTGGTTCACAAGTCTCCATCCCTCCTACCTCATTAGGCATCAGCTTATACTCACCCACGCGAAACCAATCCTTCTGGGCATCATGAGTACCAGATTTCAACATAAGGTGTAATTCCTTGATATACCCCTCTGTAAGCCTATCTGTAGCATGATCAATAATACTATCTATGCAACGGAAGTGATTCACAGTCTCAACAATATCATCCACACGCACACTCACATCCGTAATACCAATTGTATTTGTCTCGAAGATATGGCGAGTCTGCTCATGAGAAAGTTTACTACCCTCCATGTGATTGGAGTTGTACGTAAGGTCAATCTGCGTGCGATGATATATCCCACCCTTCAACCTCATTTCTTTCTGTTCACGAAGTACTTTCAGCAATGGCATAATATGCTTTTCCTTGCCACCTTTTTGTACAACTGCATCCTCTGGAATGTTCCATGTCTTACCCGTCAGAAAAGCACCTTCAAGCTTTCCTTGACTACAATAATTTCGCACGGTTCGCTCACTTACACCATGCAACAATGCATATTCGCTGACAGATATAAATTTCATTATCGGCAAGTTTTTGAGTAGAAATATGGTGCAAATGTAGCAAAATTTTCCGATATCGGCAAGTTTTTGAGATAAAAAGGCGTTTATTCTGAGAATTATAAATATTTCTGACTATATTTGTAATAAACAAACCATTGTGTGCGTCTAATGGATATAGTATAAAAACAATAATACTTAGAAATGGATTCTACAGGTTTGATTCTGAACACTTTAGCCGACAGAACAATTGCGCATCAGCTTCAAAGCAAACTGGCAAACGAGAAGGTAAATATCGAGGTTATTGACACCTCTGGCATGAAAATCTCCCATTGCATCGGATGCAATCATTGCTTTCTGAAGACTCCTGGCGTTTGTGCCATTAAGGATGACTACGAGCAGATACTAAAGAAACTGGCTCATAGCGATATGGCTTGGCTGGTATCTGACACTCATTTTGGTTTTATCAATTCTAACGGCAAGAAGGTAATGGATCGTGTTCTGCCTCTGCTCAACATGGGCTTGGAGTTTCGCGAAGGGGAGATGCGACACACTCTTCGCTATGGCAAACTGAGCGTTGGATTAATATATTGTAGTGATGGTAATCAGGAACTGCTCGACTTCTGGTGTGAGCGTGCCTCAAAGAACCTTGGAGGTCATTCACTTGGTGCCTATTCATCAGACAAGATAGAGGAGGTAAAGATATGCATGTAGTGATAATCAACGGAAGTCCACGTGTGAAGAAGAATAGTAACACCGACAAGATAATACATTCATTTGCTCAGGGACTTGAAGAGAACAACTGCACTTACGAGCTTTACACATTGTCAAATCGACGTGAATGGGATGCTGCCCGTGAGGCTTTTATCAAAAGTGATAGGATAATCCTTGCCCTGCCTCTCTTTGTCGAGAGTGCTCCAAGTATGCTTTTAGAATGGTTGGAAACATTGCCTACAGAGCGCCAGCTTCCTGCAGAACTTTCCTTTATCTTACAGAGCGGTTTTGCAGAAGCCTGTCAGCTAAGATGCGGAGAACAGTTCCTCAAGTCATTACCTGCGCAACTTGGCTGCAACTATGGCGGATGTCTCATCAAAGGCGGTAACTTCGGTATTCGCATCACGAAGGGAAAGGACCGCGACAAGATTCTGAAACCATACATAGCAATGGGACGCTCGTATGCTACCAAGGGTGATTTCTTCACCACAGAGGCACATAAGTTTGCAGGTCCGGAAACTTTCCCCTGGCTTATACGCAAACTCATCATGCTCCTATTCAGACTCTTTGAGAACAAAGTATTTGAGAAAGCAGCAAAAGAATGGGGCTGCACCCAACCATTAGATTATAAAGCGTATTAAAATAAGGTTGTGAGGTTTGGAGGTTATAAGGTTATGAGGTTATGAGGTCATAACGCAAAAACCTAAAGACCCCAAAACCTCATAACCTCCAAAACCTACTAAAAACTATGGCTTGTACAACAGATTATATTGATTTCGTATGCTCTCAAGTTGAGGGCGTTGGCGTAATCCGAGCAAAGAAGATGTTCGGCGACTGGATGATTTATATTGACGAGAAACCCGTGATTCTTGCATGTGACGATATCTGCTATGTCAAGATGCTTCCTGTTATTTCTGATATGATGACCAATGCCTGGACCGGTTTCCCATACGATGGTGCCAAAGAGCACTATATCCTTGATATTGAACACCGTGATGAAGCCATCAAGGTGATCAAGGCTCTACTTCCCGTTATTAGTTATCCTAAGAAGAGGAAAAAGTGAGTTAGGAATAATCTTCCATGAAAATACGATATCTTGATTTTGTTATTTTTATTATAGGCAGACATCAGAAATAGGTATGTAAAGTTAAGTTTCTTGCTAAGCAATACCTATTTTTGATTAATCTGTTTTCTTGTGTTTTACTAATATCCCTCCTTATAAAAACATAATTTTTGAGTATTGCACATTTCGTGTTTTCGGAGTAACTTTGCACCCGAAAACAGAGCATCGTGCAAGGATGCTTTGCACTCGAAAATTGTACATTGTACTTGATAAATTGTAAATAAAAATATATGTCAGCAGAACAACTTAAAACAGTTCAGCAGGCTCTCGATATGAAGGTGCTGATGAATCATATTTATGAATACAAGAAGGGTGTGAGACAAATGGTTCTCTTCACCTGTAATGCCCGTTATGAGGACTTTGCAGTCAACCGTCTTAAGAGTCAGAACATAGAATACATCATCCAGAGAGTGGGCAACTCCAATATCAACATCTTCTTCGGAAGAAAACAGTGCCTTGACGCTATCCGCATAATAGTAGATAAGCCTCTTGCACGTCTTTCACCAGAACATGACTTTATCATAGGTGCCCTTCTCGGATATGACATTTGCTGCCAATGTGAACGTTTTTGCGAGA
>JAEEGJ010012585.1_pt1 | contig 20864 bp, 18 predicted proteins | sample 8958761 | NCBI WGS metagenome assembly JAEEGJ01 (sample SAMN16246546, study PRJNA631951) | gut metagenome | biome: gut microbiome; feature: rumen; material: RS-attached | host: Bos | place: Iran: Karaj | collected 2018-10
CTTTCGAGCTCACGACTGCGGGCCTTATTTCCAAGATCCGCACCATCGCCGCTTTCGCCTACAAGGCAAGCATCGGCGAACCGTTCGTGTACCCGGAAGCGGAACGCAGCTACTGCAGCAACTTCCTCAACATGATGTTCAGCAGCAAGGCTCGCCCGTACCACCCGGATCCGATTATGGAAAAGGCGCTCAACACGCTCCTCATCGTGCATGCCGACCACGAGCAGAACTGCTCCACGTCGACAGTGCGTATGGTGGGTAGCTCTCAGGCGAACCTTTACGCGAGCATTTGCGCCGGCATCTGTGCACTGTGGGGCCCGCTCCACGGCGGTGCAAACCAGGCTGTGCTCGAAACGCTGCTGCGCATCCAGCAGAGCGGCATGACCATCGAGCAGGTGATGGACAAGGCGAAAGACAAGAACGACCCGTTCCGCCTTTCGGGCTTTGGCCACCGCGTGTACAAGAGCTACGACCCGCGCGCCAAGGTGCTCAAGAAGCTTATGTACCAGGTGTTCGAACGCGAACACGTGCACGACCAGCTCCTGGATATCGCCATCAAGCTCGAAGAAGCCGCCCTCAAGGACGACTACTTCATCGAGCGCAAGCTCTACCCGAACGTGGACTTCTACTCGGGCATTCTCTACCGCGCCATGGGCATCCCGACGAACATGCTTACCGTGATGTTCGCCATCGGCCGACTCCCCGGCTGGATTGCCCACTGGAAGGAAATGCACGACGATCCGCAGAGCAAGATTAACCGTCCGCGCCAGATTTACACCGGCCAGACGGCAAGGCCCTGGATCGACAGGGACAAGCGCTAAACGAATTAACGAGAAATCGCCGGCAACTTGCCGGCGATTTTCACATACGGAGCATCACGGGATGATGCGATCCGTTTTTACCGCAGTCTCCGTAAGCCCTTGGGCATCGGGACTTCCTTGCCATCTTCTTGCAACAGGTAAATGTTGTCGAGGCTGATGTAGCCCTTGCCGCTGTGGCGTGCACGGAACGCAAAGTTCTTGATCTGGGTCGGGTCAAGCTGCGGGATTGTCTTGCCCCAGCCTTCTTGCTTCATATTTTCCCAGATGAGCGTGTCGCGAACCCAGTTGCCACGCGTGTTCTTGAGGCGAATCATAAATTCGTCGTAGTCCTTCACCTGTTCGCTCATAATCTGCAATTCTATATAACCTTGCGGGTTGTTGTGGGTTGTGGCATAGTCAAACACGATACCCACCGATTTTTTCACCTCAGGCGGCAGCACATAATAGGCGCCAGAGTAGTTGGGCCAACCCAAGTCAGGCGGCTGTTCAACGATGAAGTCATGACGGATGTAGCCACCGAGCGGAGGATTACCGTTATACACCTTGGCATCCATCGAAGTCGCATTGTCGCCGTTGACAACAGGGAACCAGTCCACCGCATCGATTCCATTGTCGAAATTCTGCATCACGCTCGTGGTGCGGTAGGCGCCGCGGATGCGGAACGGAACCTTGAGCACGGTTTGTTTCTTACCCAAGCCCTGTAATACCACCTGAATTTCGCGTTTTCCGTTGGAGATTCCTGCAGGCACGGGGATTTTCGCATGGAAACTCTCGATGGAAGAATTCCACTTGCCATCATCCGGATTGACAGGCTGCGTAAGCGTCCCAGCCTTGCCCCAGTTAGCAATTTTCACAATACCACTAGTCAACTGCCCGTCTTCTTGCCTTGCAGTCACGAACAAGTCCAGCGTATCCCCGGCAAGCAGGACCTTCTTCTCCAGCGCAGCAGCAATTATCTCAGGCACAGCAGCTTTCGCTTTCGTTTGAGCATCCAGCCCGACAACACGGGGATTGATACGCACGATAGCCAAACCAAATCCGGGAATTTCAACATCCTTGCTCTTGTTCGGATCCATACGACGCCCGCTCGGGCCCATCTTGGGATACGGGTACGCATCCTTCTGGTCACCAACCCACTTGAACTGATCCGGGCCAAACACATCAACTTCCGTACGCACTTTATCCGAAGCGCCGCTTGTACGGTCCACCTGAACAACTTGCTTGGAATCGGTCATATTGATAAGCATGACTCGGCAGCTATCGTTTTTGCAGATGGCATACGGAGTCACGTTTTCTGTAGAACTCTTCACTGGGACAACGGAGTAGCCATCTTCGAGGAAGCGCTTGAACGCCATGTAGACGCCAAAGTATTCCGCAGTGAGTTCCAGGCTCTGCAATTTATTCCAGGAGCCTTCCTTGACAAGAGCCGTCATGCTGACGGTTCCCCACGTGTGATCCGGCCCCTCGAATACGTTACCGAAAGCGTCCCAGGGCAGAGCCTGCAAGCGGTTGCCGAAACGAACCGCGTATTGCGCAAAAATGTTCGCGATGCCGGCGGCCTGCGGGTAGTCCATCCAAATTTCGCTCCCCAGCACAGACGTACTGAATTCCGAAAGCGAAATACGGCGTTCCCCGTCCAGATAACGCTTCATCCAGGCATCCAGCGTATCGGCATTGTGCCCGACATCCATCGTCGCCTTGAGCATGTCCTTCGCGTTCAAGTTATCGGGAGCCCAATACGGGTAGGTGTGCAAGTCAAACACATCCAGATAGCGCTTGCCGTCCTTCTTTTCGGCCTCGCCCACGATGCGCAGGAATTCAGCGACCCAGAACTTGCCGTCCCCGAAACCGGCACCCTTCTCTTGCATCTTATGCGAACTGAACAGCGGCCCGTGCAAAATGATGGAGGGGTCCACTGCCTTCATGGCGCGGGCATACTCAACAAACCGGGCGGCATACTGCCTTGCCGACAGCGGGCCGGATTCCTCCCATTCGCCGTCAAGTTCGTTGCCGATTTGCCACTGCTTGATTCCGTACTTTTTCTTCACGTTTGCATACTTCACCCATGCGGCAGCTTCCTTGACCGTACCCGTTCCCGCATTCACGCAGACGAGCGCCTGTGCGTTAGGAATCTTGGAGATGTACGCCATGAACTCCTCGAAATGCCACTTGATGTTCGTCCAGTCGGTGCGCGGCTTGTCGCCGTTGCGAGTGGACACCGCAAAGAACTTGTACTCATTACCGGCAAGCAGGTCGTCGCTGCCGCTATAAAGCTTCATCTCGCGCACCTGCACGCCCTTGCTGGGCAAGTCCGGAGTCTTGAAGCGGATAGCCACATAGCGCGCCTTGATTTGTGCGAACTTGTACTTTGACTGTTCCGACGTCACCTTCACCGTGCCCACAACCTTCAGCTTGTTTTCCAGGCCCTGGTGTACGCCCGGATAAGGCGCATAATCTTCAGTCCAGTACGAGAACTCGAAAGACTTCGGACGAAGCGTTCCCCAATCGATAATCAAGGAATCCAAGTCCTTCTTTTCCTTGAACTCCACGACAATCCAGGGCGGATCGTTCGGGTCCAAGATTTCGCCCCACCACATCGTTTCCATGTTGCCGTCGGCCAAGTGGCTGCGGCGGACAAATCCCCAGTTGTCCTTGGTCGTCCCGCGGTAAACCGTCTCGCCCAGGAACCCGGGCGTCCATTCCTTTTCGCTCGGAGTCCAGAGGCCCGTGCTGTCGTAGCTGCCCGAACCGTTCCAGTGGTAATCGTTCGACAAGCTCCCGTTCGGGAAGCGGAACACATTGTAGCCGCCATCAACCAAGGCGGGCGCCATGTCGAAGTAACGGGTTGGCGGATTCCATATGGCAAGGTCGGCAGCCAGCATGTGGTCCTTGTTGATGGCAATGCCCGGATGGAGGTCGTTGACCTTGACCACGTTCTGCGCGGCAAGCACGGGAATAGCAAACGCGGACAGCGCCGCAAAAGATACCAGTTTCATCGCCATATATACCTCTTTTACCGAAATATATATAAATACAGCAATGTTCTGGACAAGGTCTTTAATTCGGGCGCTTTACCACCAGGGAGTCGCTACCCATGCTCATCTGGCCATTCGGATTGCCAATGGAAATCCAGTAGACATTCTCGGGGAGCCCGTAGACCATGACGTAGCCGTTCTTCTTGTCTTCTTCGGTCACCATCTGGCAGGGGTAGAAATACGACGGCAAGAGTTCTTCGGCATAGACATATATATCGTAGGCGTGTTTCACATTCACGCAAATGCCAAAGCCATTTTCCTCGATAAACTCATCAGCACCCTCGCTACTCAGTACATGAATGGAATCCAGATACAGTTTTGTCGTGTACACGGGTTCCAGCGCAATGGGCCGGAGTTCGGCAACCTGCTCGCCATTGAGTTCCACGAAACTGGCGCGGGAATAACTCGCATAGATGTTTGCGCCATAGCTTGAATCCGCAGAAATTGCACGCAACTGCAATCGTTCATAAATACGCGCATAAGCCTTCTCCGGACCAACTTCTTCCAAGGCACCCTCATACTTTTCCCAGTACGTAAGAAAGTTCACACTGTCGATATAGGCGTAGCCGTCGCTATCCGTTACATACTGGCACCCCATGTCATCGTAAGCGCAGCGGTCTTTATAAACTTTCGCGCCAACCATCGGATTTCCGTCGGAATCCACCACACGCACCCGAGAATTTATATAAAGTAAAATATCCCTGTATGTCCCGCCACATTCGGGCCGGGCAATAAATTCGTCATCATCATATGCGAAGGCCGATTTTCTGGCCAGCGCAGAAGGCCCAGGTGAATCCTCCTCCAAAAGAGATCCGCAAGGAACTCCTTCATAAAAATCCTTACGGAGCAAGGACGTATCCACCTTCGCAATGGGCGTTCCAGAATTCGTCTCGCTCAGCGTCGATGCCATACTGGAGTTGTCATCGCTACAGCCAGTGAATATTCCCATGCCAAGCAACGCCACAGCAAGACCCGTCTTTGTCAACTTTTCAATAAACATTTTTGGATCCTCCTAAACTTATTTTTTCAAATTTGTGAATAAATGAATGTTTAACTGGTGAACACCAGTCGCCTTTTTCTTGTCGAGCATAATAATCTTACGCACCTTAGCCTTTAGGCCCTGAATTTCCTTGGCAATCGCCTTGAACGCATCATCGGAAACACTGAAAGTGAAAGTCGCCATATCCGAGGAACTTTCGTCACCTGCAAGCAAAGCCTGTTTTGAAAGTTCAAAGCACTGCAACTGGTACTGGCGCACCAAATCGCTATTGTTATAGGTGCCACTGCTCACCGAGTCGCGGCAACTTTTCCAGAAACCATTTTCGTTCTTCCGCACAAAACCGAGGCGTTCCAACAATTCCAGAGAACGTTTCAACGTGCCGACAGACACTTTCGGGGAAATCAACTTCTGGATAGGTTCAAGGTCGTCCGAAACATCCACAACTTCCAACGCTGTAAACAGCACACTGTTGTACCAGTGGTTATAATACTCGTAGGCGTCTTCGTTCAAGATGCGGTGGGAATCCGGATGCTGCTTCAGCAGTTCCTCGAAAAAAGCGTTCCGTTCCGTCGCAGTTTTCGCCTGGTCCATATTCACCATGGTCTCGAAATACCTGGCTTCTTTTTTATTCAGGCCAAGCACTTCTACAAACTTGGGAACCATCCGGCTGGAAAGCTTTTTCCCTTTGATAATGTCGTTATAGTAGCTGCGTGTCTTGGGGAGCCCCAGCAGCACACACGCTCCAGCCCTAGTAAAATCAGGGTCTGTCTGCACGCGGGCCGCCTGGTATTCGTCCAGGTACTTGCGGAAGTTTGTGAATTGAAATATGTCAATAATCTTGTCCATGCCCTAAATGTACTCAAAATTTGACTCAAAGTCAATACCTTTTTCAAAATTTTTGAGATTTTTTTTGAGTACACCTGTTTTTTGAGGAAAAGGGGCGTGAAAATGGATGTTTTTTTCGTGCGGGGTGTGAAAATGGTTTTTTTTTCGTGCGGGGCGTATAAAGCGGAGTAAAATTGCGGATTTATACGCCCCCCAAGCTCGCAAAGGCGCCCTTTAATTGACTAGTTAGTTCGTAATTTTGCAAAAAGGGCGTATAAAAAGGGTAAAAATCAAACTTTTATACGCCCCGAGGGCATTTTAGAGCTTTCAGCGGCCCGCGAACTGGTCGCCAAACTTGAGTTCGGTCTCCTTGGCGCCGTTCAAGTTCACGAGGCGCGACGGATCGTAGCGCAGGTCCTTCGCGAAGCCGTTGCGGAGGTCTTCCAACCGGCCGAAGAACTCGTCGGCATTCTGCGCCGTAAGCAGGGTCTGGCGGATATGCATCGCGACATCCTGCGACTCGCAGTCCGCACCATCCGCTTCGGCCCCTCGGCAGGCTCGGGGACCTTGCTCGTCTATACAAAATCCCTTGCACAGCCTTGCGCCGAGCTGCTTGAGCCTACCCAGCGCACCCATCTCGGTAGAGCCGTCCTCGATCTTGAACCCGTAGTACAACTTGAACACGTCGAGCGCCTCGGCGGCGGTAATCACGCGCGCGGGCTTGCCCTCCCAAGCGTCGGCAATCTGCCCGAAGATCCACGGGTTGTGCATGGCGCCGCGGCCAATCGCGACACCGGCAACGCCGTAGTTCTCGATGCAGTCAAACGCGCGGGCGACACCGTTCACGTCGCCGTTGCCAATGACGGGAATCTTGGCCGCGGCCGCGGCCTTGCCGATCCAGTCCCAATCGGCAAGGCCGTTGTACCCCTGCAAGCGGGTACGGCCATGCACCGTGAGCATTTCGACACCCTCGCCCTCGGCAATCGCAAGCGTCTCCATTATATTAATGCTTTCGGAATCCCAGCCAATACGGCACTTGAGCGTGAGCGGCATATCCACACTGCACCCGTCCAGCGCAGCCCGCACGTCGTGCAGAATCTCCTGCAAACGCGGCAAATCCCTTAGCAGGCCAGAGCCGCTGCCCTTGCCCGCCACCTTCGGCGCCGGGCATCCCGCGTTCACTTCTATATAATCAGGATGCAGGGATTCCGCTATTTTCCTAGCCGCAGCGGCCATGCGGTCCGGAAAGCGGCCAAAAATCTGCACACCAAACGGGCGCTCTTCCGGGAAAAATTTCAGTTGCTTGTGACCATCCAGATTGAACACCGCATCGCCGTCCGTGGGCACGAACTCCGACACGAGGAGCCCCATGCGGTCGCCCGAAAGCACCCGACACAACCGACGGAAGGGTGCATCTGTCACCCCGTCCATCGGAGAGAGGATCGTATTCGGGAAAACTTCCATGGAACGGAGCTTGAAGGAAGTCTTTTTCGGGATTTTGGGAGTCTTCAACATTTTAACCACATCTATTCACAAATTTTCCGCAATAAGAGCCCCAAAAAAATATTTAATTCTTATTGTCCTCACCAATTTTTTTAAAAGCTAACCTATATTTTATGTCGTGCCAAACATAACGAAACAAAGTCTGATACAAGAAATAGCCAAGTCCACCGGATTTGTACGGGGCGACATCAAGACCGTAGTGGAACAGTTCCTCGAACTTGTCGGCGAAAAGCTGGTAGACGGGAACACCATCGAAATCCGCGGCTTCGGCACCTTCTCCTGCAAACCCCGCAAGGCCCGCCCTGCTCGCAACCCGCGCACGGGCGAAACAGTCCTCATCGAGGAGCGCCTTGTCCCCACGTTCAAGTTCAGCAACGACATTAAGGACAAGATCAACTCGCTCGAGGCAATATTCGACGGTGCGACCGCCGAACCAGAGGCCAAGGAAGAAACTGTTACAGACTCCGGCTTGACGCCTACACCTTAAAACCAGCATCCATCATGCACTTCTGAGCGAAGCAGTTCGCTTCGTCTTCCTTTTCGGGATAGTTGTGCGTGATTTCGATGTTTTGCAGACAAATTCCCTTTTTGCCGTGATAGAGCACGTGCGCAAGTTCGTGGAAGAACGTAAACCACATCGTTTCGCGCTTCTTGAAGCGGTCGTGCAGTTGGATTAGCGGGACATCCTTGTACCAGCGGTACATGCCGTAAACCGGGGCGCTCTTGAAGTTCTGAACGAACAGCACGCGAATTCCGATTTTGCGGCAGATTTCTTGCAGGCCCGTCATGCAGTCGTCGACCACTTCCGGCTCGGGAGTCCAATAGGTGATTTTCTTTTCACGCTTCGGCAACGTCTTGTTTGCCGCGGCAAAAGCGATGATTTCGGGGAGGGCCGCCTTCAGACGCTTGCGGACGGGAATCTGCTCCTGTTTTTCCATCGGATCGCGGTCCGAGAGAATCTCGCCACGGCGAATCCACGCCGAAGTCGCATAAGGGTCCTTGACCTCGGCCAGCGAAATGCTGAACGCCACCTTCAGCCGGGCATTCTTGTAGTAGCCGTCCCACGCCTTCGGAGAAGCCACGGCAAAGAATTTCAGCAAGGGCATTAAAGATTTGCTTTCGTTCTTTTTTTCTTGCACCCATTCGCGGACGTTAACTTCATCAGGGAAAGACTTTTTCCAAAGGGACTGATCCGTCAGCGAGGCCTTGATTCTCTCGCGAGAGAGAAATTCGTCATAAGCAATCTGGCTGCGCAGCCAAAATGATGCCGGAATTTCCGTAACCATTTCTAAAGCAATAGCAACATCCGGCGTAATGCGGCAATTGCCCTGCAAAATATCATTTACCGCCTTGGGCGTGTAACCCATTCGCGCGGCCAAGTCGTTCGCGTCAAGGCCCATTTCTTCAAGTTTTTCGGCAAGATGCCGCCCAGGTGGCGTCACCACAGCCAATTCATCGCATCTATATACCTGCATAAACGCTCCTACTCGTGATAATCTACAATTTCTAGAATCGAAACGGTTTGTTCAACAATCAATCCGACAATATTTCCGAGACTATTCAGAACCGGCTTGAATATAAGCCTATACGGATGGTCCAAATCACATGCCCATTGACCTGCGCGAGTTCCAGTCAACTCATGGAAACGACCTGCCACATTTTTCAAAGCGTCCAAATCAACAGCTCGGTGCAAAGCGTCTATTCTTATTGAATAAGCGTCCGCCCGTCTTTTTCCCATTTTTCGCACCGCATAGGCCTTGTCACCCGCACAGCGAGCCAATTCCTTGTCTGCATACACGACCTGCATTCCGCCTCCAATAATTTTGATGCACTAATAATATACATTAAAATTTTAACAAAAGCAATAGGTGTAGTATTTTTCATTAGAAAAATGTATATTCCAACAAAGACCTCAGCAACACCATTCAAAAAAAAGGAGTATATATGGGTGTATACATTTCCCTTCTCGCATCTAATAAGGTTAATCCCGTCCGATGGGAAAAGGCCTACGAGGAAACCCTTATACTTGCTGACAAGATGGGGCTAATCGAAATTCGGGAATTTGAAAAATTCGGTCAAAAGTATTTTGCAGCGACATCGAGCGCAGAACGAGAATTTCCTCGCGGAATCGGCTGGCTCACCGAGGGAGACGCAGTCTTTATGGCGACGGCCGAGGACTTCTTTTTGCCCCGCAAAGTCGACACACCAAGGCAAGAAGAAAAATACTGTGACCCACTAATGTATATCCTCGCGCAAAGAGGAATCGTCGATTTTAAAAATCCGTATGTCAAGAACGTACAAGATTTTTGGGATAGTAAAACGCAGGGAGAGCCGTACCACATGGCGCTCCTTGCCATCGGCTGTCTTTTGGATAACCGACTGAATGGCGAGGCGATTTGCGGAAGCGATATTACCTATGGCCAATGCGAGTGCGCCATAGAAAAGGCGAATAAAATCCTGAAAGAAAAGATTGGCATGCCACTACGGTGCCGTATGGAAGACCTTTACAAGAGGGTTCGCCAGCTGCCCATTGAACCGCGCCAAATGCTCGAATCGTTCGCCGCGGCATATTTGGGCACAAAGGATGAACGCTACTATAAATTTGTCGCTGAGCACTTTTCTGACGAAGAACAATACCTTTTTATCAAGGAGAAAATGAATGACTCATACCTAGGCACGGTTGGTTTTGCAGATAGTATACAGCAAATTCTTTCGTACAACATGCCCATCGCTTGGGTTTGTTCATCTTTCCTGGAAATGGATCCCAAGAAAAAGAAAACCGAGGAAAATGGCGAGAGTCCTTTCCAAATATTCATCAAAACGATTCTTGCTACAAATATCTATTTGCCAGAAAAAGATATGCGCGACTGCTTGAAAGTGGATGAGAATACCGCCGAGACCATGTGTGTCGAAAAGCAGTTTGCGAGCATCCTGTTTATGAGTGCGCGAAACCGCAGCGTCGCACGCTACATTCCTTTGGAAGAACTGACAGCGCAACTTATTGAATCGCTTGGAGACAAATGCGATGTCAAAGGAATCATTGAGGACTACCTTAAGGTTAAGAACAAAAAACAGCAGGACGGAGAAATGGACGTTTTCGCCAAACTGAACGATTTCCATGACGAATTCAACAAGAAACTTGCTGAGAAAGAAAAGAAATATGATGTAGGAAGTACAGAACGTTTCATATTCTTCCAGAAGGGGGATTCTGTTTCGCCAAGACTTTTGGATTCTATGAAATCATGGGTAGAATTTTACAAGACGGGCATAAATGAACCGCGTTTTGCGGAACTTTTCCAAGGCGATTATGAGGACCGGTGTCGCTACCTGGGAAAACAAAATCGTGCGCTTAAGTTGATGGATTTTGAATGGCAACATATTTTTGACGACATCAGGGACAATCCGGAAAGTTTCAAGCGCTATTACCCTATGGTGCGAATAGAGATCAATCATCGTAGCGTCCATGATTTCATTAGGGCATATGTCGTTAACGATGACTTCTATGAAATGTGCCAGACGCTAGTCACAAGCGAGAAATAACAAGGAGTAGATTATGGAAAGAAAACTTGCATCCGTACAAAAAATTTTAAACGTTGAGCCCATCGAAGGAGCCGACCGCATCGAGGTCGTATCGGTGTTGGGCTGGAAATGCGTAGCCAAGAAAGGCGAATTCCGCATTGACGATTTATGCGTCTATTTTGAAGTAGACTCGTTCCTGCCTGTGTGCAAAAAATTTGAATTTCTCAGAAATTCATGCTACAAGAATAATGACCTGATGGGCGAAGGTTTTCTCCTGAAAACGCAACGTTTCCGCGGGCAAATTTCTCAGGGACTCGCGCTCCCGCTCACAGTTTTGCCAATAAACACAGAACAAGACACACCGCAAATCGGCGATGATGCCACCGAAATTCTCGGAGTTCGCAAGTGGAGTATGCCGGAAGTCGCAACCGGAAGCGGAACTGCAATCGGCCCCATACCTTACGGCATCCCCAAAACCGACGAAATCCGCGTGCAGGCGGAACCCTGCCTCATCGAAGAATTCAAAAGTATTCCATACTACATTTCCACAAAGATGGACGGAACCAGTGTTACAATGTACCTGATTGATGGAAAATTCGGCGTATGTGGACGAAATTTCGAATACGCAGACAATGAAAAATGCCCCTTCTGGAAATTTGCCCATAAGAACGAAATCCGTAAAAAAATTGAGGCCGGAGCAGCAATCATCGGGCTCAAAAACATCGCTGTACAGGGTGAATTCTGTGGCGAAGGAATCCAAAAGAACCGTCTTAAGTTATTCGCCCCAAACTGGTTCGTTTTCACGCTCATCGACATAAACATTCATCGGCGTCTTGGGCTTTCTGCAATGCAAAAATTCTGCGAAACGGCTGGCCTCGATTACGTCCCCATCGAAGAAACAGGCGAACAGCTACCCTATACCACCGTAGCGGAACTCATTGAGCGAGCCCGCGGCAAATACGAAAGCGGTCACCATAAAGAGGGCATCGTCATTCGTCCGCAGGAACCCACCTACAGCCGCATTGCCGAAGGGCCTCTGTCCATGAAGGTCATCAACAACGATTACCTGCTGAAGGGGTAAAAAAAAAATATGAGCATGTATAGCTTTCAACTTGTATGTTCAACAAGAGGTTTATATAGAAATGAAAAAGATATTTATCAGCAGCGTTCAAAAAGAATTCGTAAAAGAACGAAAACAACTGGCAAAATACATCTGCAACGATATAATTCTTAGGCATTTCTTTGATGTATTTCTTTTTGAAGAAGTTCCTGCACAAGAGCGAAATCCTTCGGAAGTCTATCTAAACGAAGTACGCGATTGCGACATTTATTTAGGATTACTCGGCACAACCTACGGCAATGTAAACAGCCAAGGCATATCCGCAACAGAACAAGAATACAATGAGGCTGGCAAACATAATAAAGAACGCATTTGTTTCGTATTGAACAGACATAAAATCTGCGACATCAAACAGATAAACTTTATTAAAAAAGTTTCCACCGATACCGTACGTAAATCATTTTCCAATTATAACGAACTACAAAACTTGGTTTATGAAGCCCTGGCCAACTATCTTTCGTCAAGGGACTATATCTGTACAAAACCATTTGACGAATCAACAAACGCAGATATCCAATTATCAAGTCTAAGTAAAAATAAAATTCGCTCTTTCGTAAAGCACGCAACGGGAAAAAGAGATTTTAAGATTCCCAAAGGGGCTTCCACCGAACGGATCCTGACTTCTTTGGGGCTTATAAACGATATCGGCAGGATTCTCAATCCAACGGCACTGCTGTTTGGCAAAAATCCTCAAAAATATTTCATAACCTCCGAAGTCAAATGCATACAATTCTTCGCAAATCAAGTTTCAAAACCACTGGCCGACTACCAAATTTACAAGGGAGATGTTTTTGAACTTGTGGACCAAGCGACATATTTTGTGATGTCCCACATTCGAAACTGGGTGGGTACTCGCGATAGCGGAGAAACAGCCGCCGTGCCGACAAAATTTGAACTTCCTTATGATGCGGTAAAAGAAGCCATAGTGAACGCAGTTTGCCACCGTGATTATACCAGCAACGCCAGCGTACAAGTAATGCTTTTTAGCGACAGGCTCGAAGTGATGAGTCCAGGAGCCCTCCCGCGTGGCATGACCATTACAAAACTAGCCAAGCCGCACAAATCCATTCCTGTTAACCCGCACCTCGCAAATGCAATGTACCTCGCAGGTTATGTGGAACGCGCTGGAACCGGAACGGAAGATATCATCAATAAATGTAGAGAATGGGGGCTTTTGGCTCCTGTATGGAAAGACGACGGCGATTTTAAGGTTACCATCTACCGCGAAAACCTACTACAAAGCACTAATCCTTTAATGAAAAATGATGGAGAAAATGATGGAGAAAATGATGGAGAAAAGAACAGCGCGATAAAAGGGCTTTCCGACAAGGAAAAAATTGTATTCAGTGAGATAAAGACAAACCCATATACAACAACCGCTTTTTTAGCCAAAAGCAAAAAACTTACACGTCCAACTATTGAGCGGGCAATTAAGAAACTAAAACAACTTAATCTCATCAAACGCATAGGCCCCGACAAAGGCGGCCATTGGGAGGTAAAATGACAAACCACACGAAGAAACCGAGAATTAATTCATACATCTATACATACGGGAAATTCGGAAAAGGTTTTCGGGAAATTTTAGACACCGAGAATAAATTCCTGTACTCACATGGGCGCTATCCGACAAAAATTGTAGCAGAAGATCTTCCCGAAGATTACATAAAAATTCACGGCCGTACGCTTTGGTATATGACAGGCTTTCTCAAGACATCGGAAATTGTTGACATTCAATACAAAATGGCAAAGCTGAATCACCTATTCAAGGACGATTATATTTACATCTCGTATAAAGAGAAACTGAAAAAAGAAACGGATCAATACGGCTATGATCATTATACGAACTACGATGCATGCTTTTGCGGGCCAGATATCCTAGATATCGCCCATGCCATAGAAAAATACTCGCATTTAGATATTTCACACATTCGAAAGGGAATGAAGGAAAAAGTCCGCTGGCTAAAGAAAAACGAACCCGATTTTTATGAATCATGCTTCCACGGAAAGGACGAAGACTTTTTGAAAGAAATTGACCGCAGGTGGTGAATGCTAAAGAGGCCGAATTCGACCCCTTGATAATTGCACCCACTTTTCAATATCATTTCTCAAGCAGTTCTCGCGAAATTTCTTCACGGTGGTTCTTGCGAACGCCACAGTCTTTTGCGATTTCGTCCCAGTTTGCAATGGCATTCTCGACTTGGTCAATGATTCCCGCATACTTGCGGATTCCGATGCGTTCCGCTACCGCCTTGAGATCGTCGCGCGTGATATTTTCCTGTTTCATGTTCACGGACATCTGGTGGCGATTTATCCAGCGGCTCCTTGGGTTGTTGGCATAGCACAGGTCGTATGCGGGTGCCAATTTCCAGGTTCCGTATTCGTCCATCAGGAAAGATATGTTCTTGGTGTGGTCGTCATTGTTCTTTGCCAAAACGTTGAAAACCATGTAGCGGAACACTTCCTCGTCGGCCTTGGCGTCGAGCCCGAGTTTGCGCATAGCGGCAAAAGCGTCCTCGTAGGAATGGCGAGCGTCACGGTCCAGGTGAGTCAAGGCGGCAAGCGTCTGCATGTGCAGTTTGGAACCATCGTCCGTGCGGTCGAAACGTCTGGTCATAAAGTGGCAACCGCTGCTATCTTCTAGAATGCGGCTTTCGCTCATGCGGATTCCGGCCCGTAGCGCCATCTTGTAGTACGCGTATTCGACGTTCCCTATCCCGCGAGGAATTTCGGTGATGCAGTCGTGTTCGCGGTAGCTTACGCCGTCGAACTTGAGCAGCCAATAGCCGAACCCTTTTGGCGGCGCAGGAACCTGGCCACTGCGCACTTCGCCCGTAGATTCGTTGTACGCAATAATCGCCTTTGGCTTTGCTCCTCCGGCAGAAGTGCCGACTCGCAGGATGTCGTACAAAGTCTTGTCCTGCTGCACAAGTTTTTCCCTAAATTTTTTGCGGTCCCGAAAAACGCTCTCGGCCAGCTTTACGAGATCATCCACAAGTATTTCCGTGGATTCGTCAAGCTCTGGTGTCGGCAAGCTGGGCTCAAACTCCAAGGCGCCCATAGAACGCTTGCCGACATAGCACAGGCGTTCCAGCGGTGTCACCGTCTCTAGCGGACGGCCCATGGTCTGGAACCATTCCGAAATAATCTGGTCGCCGAACCTATCCGGGAGCGAATCCGCAATGAGCCCGGGGAGCCCGCGAAAGCAGTCATTCCTGTTCTCGGCAAAAGAGAAAACGCCCTTCGTCACGGGCATCTTTATAGGGGATACCGGCAACGGATTGCGGACAAAGGCTGGCTCGTATTCGAAATAGGCGATACCCCGCGACGCATCCCACGAAAGCGCACCGACAGGCGAGCCCCACAAGTGCACGTTTACGACAAGTTCGCTCATTTGGCCTTGCTCCGTTTGATACGCTGGATCTTGCCGTCCTGCAACCTGCGCAACAGGAGTGGGCTCACGGGAGGTTCCGGCAGGAACTGCTCTAGATTTTCGAGCAAGCCAAGAGAACGCAGCACGCTCAATAGGATTTGTACAGACACGGCCCCCCCGCGTTCCATCTTGGCAATTGTGCCGACGCCAACACCGGCGGACTCCGCCAGTTCAGATTGCATCAAGCCCTTCCGCAGACGGTATTCCTTGAGTCTTGCTCCCATTTCCCTCAAAATAGAGGGTGTCGTCATTTCGTTCCACATGATTATAAATATACACAATAATTATCACAAAAAGAATGATTATTAATAAAAAAGGCGATAAAATCGCTTTTTGCGATAGTTATATACACGTCTTTTCAATCACTTTTTGATGTATTTGGCAATATTTTGTTGATGTGTTTGGCGAGGCAATCACCACGACGAACATCGTCGGGGCGGCAATCATCATCTGCGGCATTACAGTCAAATCTCCGCCAAATCCAACATTTCCTTAGCACAGTCAACAGCCTGCGACAAAGTTACCCCTCTCGCAAACGGATTCTTGGCAACAAATCTTCTCCAAAAGTCATTTTGTGACGAATCAGCTACGAGAAAGTCAGCTGATCGGCAATATCTATGTCACAAATTTCCTTAAAAATTGAATCCACATTTTCATAACAGACACTAAAGCCCTTTACGGTCGCGTCGATATCCATCGTAGAGCGGATTCCGATTCCAAGAATAGAAGCTATCAAGAACCCGCCCTTAATAACGAAATGGTTGTGAAACCGAGAAACGGCAATCCTATCCAACAAGCGTTCAAGGCAATACATTTGCAAGGTCGCCTGAGGCGTTATTCCATACTTTGCAGACAAATCTTTCAGCAAAGCCTTTAGCTGCATCTCGTTATTCGTAATCACAGCAATACCTCTAAATACGACCTAAGTTTTTTCTCTACATGAAAAGTCTTTGCAAGTTGTATCAGCTTCGGAATATTCTTTTCTTTGCGACCGACATACGTTTTTATCGCATAGGTTATTGTCTGGATATCGGCGGCGACCTTGGCTGTCATGATTTCGCACAAGGTCCGTTCTACAGAATAGGCACGCACAATATTGCCCAAGGGTGTCTTGACTTCTACAATTTCAAGAGGATAAAGATTCTTTGAGGAATGCTTTACCACAATTCCTTTTTTCGCTAGAGAAGGTGAATGGTAGAACCCCTTAAATGTCATAGTCCACACAAACGGGGCGCGTTCTGCCAGGGAATGCAGAAACAAGGCCGTTTCGCACGAGAAAATACCCGTCGGGCAACGATGCTGCAAATTTAGGAGATCATCTTCCTGGGCCGTTGCCAACTGATATACGCCTCGCGCCACCCTTACGATTTTCCCAGCATCGGCAAGCCGTCTCAGGAACATCCTGTGAATACCCGCAAGGGAAGCCTCTTTCGCCGTAATCCGCCCACCCTTTTCCGAGAGAAGGCCCATTAGTTTTTGTTCTTTGTTACTGACAGCCATACTAACAAATATACAAGATATTAGTATATTTGTCAACATATTCCATTCTATCATCACAACCTCCCTGCGGACAAGCACAAAACCGCAGTGCTTTTGAAGTTTTGAGCACTAGAACATTTGTTCACTATGAATATAAATTTGACAACATCGGTTGTCAATACCAGAAATAGAATTTTCTACCCCAATCCCCGGCCCTGTTGGTAATCCCCACAACCTTGCCCTGCAGCCTGTAGAAATTTTGCTTAATTGGTTAAGCGCTTTTTATTCTATATTTAAAGCAACATCAAAAAGCTCAAACTGACCTTGACCCAACATAGCTTCAAAAATATTCGCAGATTCTTTTTTGCCACGTTCCTGTTGCTTGTATCGGCAGCAGGCCCGCTTTTTGCCAACGATTATTGGCAAACCGTAGATTCTGTAAAATGCAAACGCTATGAACGCTTACATGGTGGCAGTGGTGGCGTAACCGATTTTAGTTTTGCGTGTGGCGGCCGCGTGGAAAGTGGTCCTGAAGACATATTCCAATGTTTCTCTCCCGACGAGAAGGGTGTCTGTCGCCCTAGTTCTCGCTTCGCTAGCAGATCTAGATTGCCTGCTGTTGGGGCTCCCGAAACGCTAGACAAAGATATCGGTTGTTACCGGTATAAAGACGATGCCTACATCGTCGTAGAGACATCCATTCCGGAACAGGTTGAAGATACCATATTCCACTACGGGCCTCCTGAAAAGTGCTACCACTATATCGATGATTGCGAAAAAGCTCAGATATCTCCCGACAGCGTCGCGCAATGGGCAAAGACGTTCTATTCCTGCACGAACACGGAAACTACGGTTGAAGGTTGCCACTTTGCAAAAAGTGGTCTCGCCCTTGTATATGACGAAAAAGGCGAAATGAAAATATGGAATCTCGAGGGCTTGCGGCTGTACTTTGACATGAAATCAATCACCAGTCCCACGGAATTCATAGAAAAAGCCGAAAAAGAAAATTCACGGGCAATCAAATACACCAGAATTTTGCCATATGACTTCGAAGAAGAACCTACAGACAGTCTAGCCACGGCAACAGTTGCCCGGGCAAAGGGAATGCAGGTCTTTTCGGCACTAAAGAAAGTAGACCGTATCAGCGGAAAATTCCCAACAATGCAAGCCGCCATAAAGGCTTGCAAAGAGTGGAAAGCCAAGGGGGCGAAATGACAAAGGTAAAACTTGTCCTAGCCCTGTTCTTGTTGGCATGTGCATCTACTTTGCATGCGGTGGAATCTTTAGACAGTCTCCCGGCCTACTGCGTCACGTTCCCGACGGATTCAAGCTACAAGATACACCTGATCCGCCACACAAAAGATTTTCAGAGCAACTATGGCTGCGGTTGTTCCAACCATTCAGATAAAGATGAGTTTTTCATCAATTTTCCGCGGAACTTGAACAAGCAATCCTATACATGGATGACCTATAATCTGGAAAACGCAAAACGGGTCCTCCCTGAATTTTACGGACAGACCTTCCGCGGGAACAAGAGTGAAACGAAATGTAAGGGTGATAGTTATGAGCGCAAGGAACAGGAATTCGACATATTGCTTGTGGGCCCTTGCCTCAAGACTATACCTGTCGCCCACTATTGCGTCATCGAGGGAAAAAAGCCGGCACTATACCGCACCGAAATATTCGGCAACGTGCCTATGGTCTATCTTTTTGATTCTACAAAAGTATCCATACAAGAGGACAAGCAGCAGGAGATACGCTGCAGCGGAACCGCCAGGGTGCACCACAAGATAGAATGGGACTTTGCAGGAATTGGCCGGTTCAAGTTGGGCTCGTTCCTGGAAGAGGACACGTGCCATGCACTAAGCAAGTGGAACAACTACAATAGAGCCGAGCTCCCGGATTACGTAGACTTCTCCAGTGACACGACTTTCTCGATTACCACAAACCAATTGAAAAGGTTCTACGGCAAGAATATCGCGGTTACCTGGGATATCTCTATGGAATGCGGCTTCAAGCAAGAAAAGCACCATGTTGAATACGAGATCCTGCTTACAGGGAAATGCCCTTCTGGAATAAAAGTTGATCCCGGAAAAGCGGACAAGATAGACCCCTGGAGGCTCTTCGAAGTCAATTTGCACGGATTGGACCCCTTAGACATTCCTGAATTTGAAATGGTCGAGGCCTGTAAGGTAAGGAGGACACTCAAATGAAATGCCGCATCGTTTCTGTATTTGGGGCATCTTTGTTCATGTGCCTCCTTGCGCAATATGCTTTTGCAAAAGGGCCTGTCCAGTTCTGTGCCTCGTTCGAGGACAAGAATCATTACAGGCTGTTGCTCGTCGATACGCCCAAGCCCCTTGCCGACGAAAAGGCCGCAAACTCTAGAATTTCCGATTCGGTCTATTGCGAAAACCCGTTCTGGGCGCATTCCTTGTGGCCCAGTTTTGAAGGCGACAAGCGCAGCAACTTCGAACGAATCAATTATGATCTGGGTGACCCCAAAGAACTGGAAAGGCAATGTAAGGCTAAGATACTCGGTGCAGACGGCTCCATAAAGAAGGTGGCATCGCCAAAATTGGAATGGGACTTTGCCGCTATCGATGCATCGCTATACCAAAGGGATTCTGCCGAAAAATTCGTCCGCCGCTTTTACGGCAAGACTTTCACGGGTTACTGGATGGCAGACCTTGCCTGTACCTGCCCCCACTTTGAAACGGCTCACCAGTCACGCACTTTCACGGCCAAGCTTGTGGGCAAATGTAAGCCCAACTTCAAAAAAGAGAAACGGATTCTTCCGCCGGATTATGAACCGACTAAAGACACCACGCCAAAAGACGACGATGACCTGGATCTACCCCGCATAGAAAACCCGGACTGGATTCCCTGCTACACACAACGCTACAGTAAGCCCGGCTGCAAAATCGGTAATTACGCAAGCAAGACCCCGCTGTATGTCCGCGGCAAGACTGCAGCCATAGACGAAAGTCTGGAATGCTACAAGATCGATGGAAAACACTACTTGAACTTCGGCACGAATGTGCCGCGGATCTCTTACGGGACTAAAATTGATTTCTTTGGGTGTTACACCGACAGCACGCAATGTGACTACGGAATGTCTGCTCCTGAACTGACCAGGCCGTTCTACTCTTGCAAGGAATTCGACCTCAAGGATGGCGGCTGCAAAACGGAGTACCATGGGTTGGACTTTGTTGTTGACGAGAACCTTAAACCTGAAGGCTGGACCCGTGACGGAATACTCTACTTTTTCAAGCAGAAGAAAGAAAACAAGCTGGACGATTTCTTAAAGGGAATCTTTAACGAATACGAGTCGCCAAAACAGAAATACGGCGTGATACTGCCTGCTGGCGTAACCGAAAAAGACGTCATGCGGATGGGAGACGAGGCTGCACAAAAAGCCCACGGGATGTTCTTCTACGACGGGGTCAAAAAGATCCGGTACGAAGAATTCAAGAAGCCCAAGTTCAAGACATTGAAAGAGGCTATGCAGCACTGCCGGGAATTATAGGAACATCGCAAAGTATATCGGCAAATACAAGACCGCACCTTTTTGCACCACCTTGGAGCTATTGGACAGCACGATTCCTTTTGCGTTCTCATTTGCGGCAAGCAAATTATCAATAGCGCTATGAATCCTATAATCCCTGCCAGACTTCACCTCTATCGGGACAACGGACAGCGAATCAAAATCGTCTATCAAGAAGTCCACTTCGCCCTTGTGCCGATTATCGTAATAAAAGAGTTTCTTCCCATGAGCCTTCAGTTCTTGCGCAACGACAGTTTCATAAACCGCCCCAAGATTAATACTGGGGACATCGTTCAGCACCGCAGAAATATTCGAGCCATACAGCACTCCGGTAAGGATGCCGACATCGTTGAGATACAATTTCAGGAGATTCTTGGTTGAAGACTCAATCAGGGGAAACTTGACATCCGTTATTGCAGAAACTTCAAGCGCGACTCCCGCATTCGTCAGGTACTCAAATTCATCCTGATAGCTTGACAATCTGGCCGCTTTCTTGGATTCTATTTTATTCGCAACAATTCTCTTTTTCTTGTTTTCCATCATCGATGGAATCATGTCGTAAATCTTCCGGATTTTCAGCTTGTT
>JAEEGJ010012586.1_pt1 | contig 20862 bp, 17 predicted proteins | sample 8958761 | NCBI WGS metagenome assembly JAEEGJ01 (sample SAMN16246546, study PRJNA631951) | gut metagenome | biome: gut microbiome; feature: rumen; material: RS-attached | host: Bos | place: Iran: Karaj | collected 2018-10
TAATATTGCATACTACTTCTTATACAGATGTCCGCACTGCGATCGCCATTTATTCAATCGTGTAGCACCTTGGCATTATTGCCCTTATTGCGGGAATCATCTGAATGCAGATCCTGTTGAATATTCATCTGAAAGCGAAGATGAAGATGATAAACGCGACGATGGTCTTAAAATACAATAGTTAAACTGAATCAAGTCAGGGCAGTCCGGCGGGACTGCCCTTTTTGACGAAAGTGGGCCACTAACCCCGTCCCCCGGGGTCGTTTAAATTTTTCTTGATGAAAAATGAGGAATATGGTAAAATAATTTGAATATTAGTATTTTGGATGGGATCTTATGGGACTTGAACTGGTTTTGATAATAATCGGAGCATTATTGATGGTATTAAATATCTCACGGTATATGATGTTCCTAAGAACGACAAGGGACGTATTATCGGCGGGAAAGCTGAGAGACAGGATATGGAAATATCTGGCACTTGTCTTATTGGTATTTTTCCTTATAGGCTATCTCTCTATTGCCATATTCTCAAAACCGGATCTGATGATGGCATTGATACTTTTCGGCGGCAGCATTTTTGTTGCGATCGTCCTGACACTGCTGTTCAACCTGATGCAGACAGCAAAAGAGAGAAGTATTGACATAGCGGAAGTGCTTGTCGGTGTTATAGACGCCCGAGATCCGAACCTGAACGGACACAGCAGGCATGTACAGGAGATAACGATGCTGTTTTACAAGTATCTGCCTCTTTCCTTAAGAAAAGAGATGAACCCTGTCAGCTTGGAGTATGCCGCACTGATGCATGATGTAGGAAAGCTTGGCGTACCGGAATCCATTTTGAACAAGCCGGCGAAGCTGACGGAAGAAGAGTGGGATGTCATGCGGAAGCATCCGAAGATTGGAACGAAGATACTCGATCCGTTAAAGACTTTCAGACATATTTCGGACTGGATAGAGTATCATCATGAAAGACCGGACGGGAAAGGTTATTACAAGATACCTTATGAAAAGATACCGCTGGCAGCACGTGTGATAGCCATAGCAGATACCTATTCCGCGATAACCATGAGAAGATCGTACAAGTCTCCGAAATCGCACGACGAGGCGATGCAGATCATTTCGGAGGTTGCGGGGACACAGCTTGACAAGGAGCTTGTAAAGATATTCCTTACGATACCGAAGAATGAGCTTTTAAAATGCATTCCGGAAGAAGTAAAATACTAAACATCAGATTAGAAAGAACATTGGAGAAATAAAATGGTGGATCAGAGCAAAATCCGAAATTTTTGTATAATAGCACATATCGATCACGGTAAATCAACTCTGGCTGACAGAATAATAGAAAAGACCGGCCTTCTTACTTTGAGGGAAATGAGTGATCAGGTACTTGACAATATGGATCTTGAGAGAGAGCGCGGGATCACGATCAAGGCTCAGACCGTAAGAACGGTTTATAAGGCACAGGACGGAGAAGAATATATATTCAATCTCATAGATACTCCCGGTCATGTCGATTTTAACTATGAGGTTTCAAGAAGTCTGGCAGCCTGTGAGGGGGCTGTGCTTGTGGTTGATGCCGCTCAGGGTATAGAGGCTCAGACTTTAGCAAATGTATATATGGCACTTGACCATAATCTCGAGGTATTTCCCGTTATAAACAAGATCGATCTTCCGAGTGCCGAACCTCAGCGTGTAATAAACGAGATTGAGGATGTTATAGGTATAGAGGCTCAGGATGCACCTCAGATATCGGCAAAGAACGGAATAAATATAGAAGAAGTGCTTGAAGCGATAGTTAAAAGACTTCCGGCTCCTAAGGGTGATGCCGGTGCTCCGTTGAAAGCTCTTATTTTCGATTCGGTATATGACTCTTATAAGGGCGTTATCGTATTTATCCGTCTAATGGAAGGAACCGTCAGAAAAGGTGACAGGATAAGGATGATGGCAACAGGAGCCGAGGCTGAAGTGGTTGAGATAGGAATTTTCGGGCCCGGACAGTTTATTCCGTGTGAAGAGCTTTCAGCCGGAATGGTAGGGTATATTACCGCATCACTCAAAAATGTCAGAGATACCAGAGTCGGTGATACCGTCACAAATGCCGAAAGACCCTGTGCTGAGGCACTTCCCGGATATAAGAAAGTACTTCCTATGGTTTACTGTGGTATGTATCCGGCTGACGGAGCCAAGTACCCCGATTTAAGAGATGCGCTGGAAAAACTGCAGCTCAATGATGCGTCGCTTCAGTTTGAACCCGAGACCTCTGTTGCATTGGGCTTCGGTTTCAGATGCGGATTCCTTGGACTTTTACATCTTGAGATAATACAGGAGAGACTTGAGAGAGAATACAATCTTGACCTCGTAACAACTGCACCGAGCGTTATATATAAGGTGTATAAGACAAACGGGGATATGTTCGACCTGACAAATCCCACCAATATGCCGGATCCTTCCGAGATAGAACACATGGAGGAACCGTTTGTTGATGCCGAGATAATGGTGACTACCGAGTTTGTCGGTGCTATCATGAAGCTGTGTCAGGAAAGGCGCGGAGTCTATAAGGGTATGGAGTATATGGAAGAGACGCGTGCACTTCTTAAGTATGAGCTTCCTTTAAACGAGATCATCTATGATTTCTTTGACGCCTTAAAGTCACGTTCGAAGGGTTATGCATCGTTTGACTATGAGCTAAAAGGCTATGTGCCTTCAAAGCTTGTTAAGCTTGATATGCTTGTAAACCGAGAGGAAGTTGATGCGCTGTCGTTTATCATCCATGCGGATAATGCATATGAACGTGCAAGAAAAATGTGTGAAAAGCTTAAAGATAATATACCTCGACAACTGTTTGAGATACCGATCCAGGCCGCTATCGGAAGTAAGATAATAGCTCGCGAGACTGTCAAAGCGATGCGAAAAGATGTTCTTGCAAAATGTTACGGCGGTGATATCACGAGAAAGAAAAAGCTGCTTGAGAAGCAGAAAGAAGGAAAGAAGAGGATGCGCACCTTCGGAAATGTCGAGATACCGCAGGCAGCCTTCATGAGCGTGCTGAAGCTTGATGAGGAGTAAGCCGAAAGGAAAATATAGGAAAGTAAAAAGGACTGTGGAATCCACAGTCCTTTAAAAATCTTGTTTTTACCTTATCAGTTAAGTGAATTAACAGCTTTCTGAAGGTTTGCAATCTTACGTGCAATTGTATTCTTGTGGTATACACCCTTAGCACCTGACTTGTCAAGATAAGAAGCAGCCTCCTTGAAGCTTGCTTTTGCGAGTTCCTTGTCGCCGGCAGCCACAGCAGCAAGAACCTTCTTTGATAATGTCTTAGCCTTGGACTTAACCATCTTATTTCTTAAGGTTTTGGTCTCGATAACCTTGATTCTCTTCTTTGCAGATTTAATATTTGCCAATGTACTCACCTCCTAGTATGGAATAATGATGACTTTGCCGGTGAATCCGGACACGGACGTTTCACCGAACACATACTCTATCATTGTAACAGAAGTTTCCAAAATGTCAACAGTTTTTTTTATTTTTTTATAATACCTTATATCTTGCATATTTTAATAACATATGATATGATATGACTAACTTTATGAACGCCATACACATAAAGCTTTTTTAATGCGGACCTAAAGTAAAAGGGACCGCAGGGATATGGAGGAAAAATGTTAGAGTTACGGAATATAAGCTATAACGTGGCTGATGAAGGGCAGGATAAGGAAATCCTTAAGAATGTCAACATCACCCTTTCGGATGACAAATTTTTTGTTATAACAGGACCCAACGGAGGCGGAAAGTCATCGCTTGCAAAGATAATCGCAGGTATATACAAGCCTTCATCGGGGCAGATCATATATGACGGAAAAGATATCACGGATATGTCTATCACGGATCGCGCAAGGCTCGGGATCAGCTTTGCGTTCCAGCAGCCGGTACGTTTCAAGGGACTTACCGTAAAGGATCTTCTGACACTGGCAGCAGGTGAGGAGCTTAAGGCTTCGGCATGTGACTATCTTTCGGAGGTTGGGCTCTGTGCACACGATTATATAAACCGTGAAGTGAATGCAAGCCTTTCCGGAGGTGAACTTAAACGTATAGAGATAGCGCTCACCATCGCAAGGGGGAGCAAGCTTACAATATTCGACGAACCTGAGGCGGGGATAGATCTCTGGAGTTTTTCAAATCTTATCACCGTATTTGAAGATTTAAAGAAAAAGACCAACGGCTCGATCGTGATCATATCCCATCAGGAGAGGATCATAAACATAGCCGACGAGATCATACTCATAGCAAACGGTGAAGTCGTAAAGCATGGAAATAAGGAAGAGGTAATGCCGCTGTTCAGCGGATCCACATTTAAATGTAAGTTCAAATGATCGGGTGCCTAATAAGATGACATTGACCGAGATTAAAGACATCATTCCCCCCTTGGTGCAACGGAGGTGTGGTATTGACATTCGCACATCTTTTCATCATATACGGGTAATGGATCATTCTTGATTATTTACATCAGAGAAAGCTTAAAGGGAGAGAAAATGGATAAGATACAGGAAAACCTTCTTGCAGAGATCGCGGATCTGCACGGAATACCTACGGGTGCATACAATATCAGGGCAAACGGGGAAGGCGCAGGAAGACGTTCCACCGAACATATTGAGATAACAACAAAGACCGACAAACCGGGTATTGATATACGTATTGCCGACAATACGGTAAGAGAGAGCATGCACATACCGGTCATCATCAGCGAAACGGGGCTTACCGAGGCTGTTTACAACGATTTCTTCATCGGAAAGAACTGTGATGTCACGATCATAGCAGGCTGCGGTATCCATAACTGCGGTACACAGAAATCCGAGCATGACGGCATACATACTTTCTTTGTAGGAGAAAATTCCAAAGTAAGATACGTTGAGAAGCATTACGGAGAGGGAGACGGGAACGGAGAGATAGTACTGAATCCTCAGACAATCGTACATATGGATGCCGGATCGTACATGGAGATGGATACCGTTCAGATAAAGGGCGTTGATTCAACAATCCGTACGACAAAGGCAGATGTGGCCGATAATGCTACTCTTATAATTAAAGAAAAGATAATGACGCACGGAAAACAGCATGCGGAAACCGATTTTACCGTAGACTTAAACGGTGAGGGCTCAAGCACAAACGTTATCTCCAGATCTGTAGCAAGGGATGATTCCACGCAGCTTTTTGTGTCAAATATCAGGGGAAACAACAAGTGTGCAGGCCATTCCGAGTGTGACGCCATAATCATGGATAACGGAAAGGTAGGAGCACTTCCGAAGGTTGAGGCAAACTGCGTTGACGCATCCCTTATACATGAGGCCGCCATCGGGAAGATTGCCGGAGAGCAGATCATCAAGCTTATGGGACTCGGGCTTACCGAGGCGGAAGCGGAAGAGATGATAGTTAACGGCTTCTTAAAATAATTGCTTGACATAATCATATATAAATGTTACTATAAATTAATGTAGTAATCAAAAGCCGCAATGGCGGAATGGCAGACGCAATGGACTCAAAATCCATCGCCCTCAAAAGCGTGCGGGTTCAAGTCCCGCTTGCGGCATTTACTGTAAGGTCCTGCTATGCAGGGCTTTTTGACAGTTGAGGAACGTATTCGTTAGACCGGTACATGTTTACAGTACAGATTTTAACAGGAGCGAAAAGAATGACGAATTGGATTGCAGTAGTAGACGATGACATGACTACATTAAAAATGGCAGGAAGGATACTCAGCAACAATAACATGCGAGTATCAGCCATGAATTCAGGTAAGGCACTCCTCACATTCATGAAGGACAACAGACCTGATATAGTCCTGCTTGACATTTCCATGCCGGATATGGACGGCTTTGAGACACTGAAGCTCTTAAGGATTCAGGAGAAGAACGACGGATTCGATTCAGTTCCGGTTATCTTCCTGACTGCCGATGAGGATAAGGATTCCGAGAAGAAAGGTCTTGAGCTCGGTGCTTCCGATTATGTACGCAAGCCTTTTGTTCCCGATGTACTTCTTCACAGGATACAGAACATAGTCGCAAACAATGAGACGATAAAGAATCTTGAGGAAGAGGCTTCAATCGACAAGCTTACAGGCTTCTTAAACAAGTCGGCTGTTGATGAAAAGCTTCAGAGGATATGTCATTTCAGCAAGGGTATGCTTGTTATGGCAGATCTTGATTCGTTTAAGCTTGTAAACGATATCTATGGTCACGATATGGGCGATAAGGTTCTTTCAATGTTCGCGGGCCTTATTAAGCAGAACACGAGAAAGGAAGATATCCTTGGACGTGTCGGCGGTGACGAGTTCATTATCTTCATTAAGAACATTGTGGACGAATACGCCATTAAGAGAATTTGTGAGAACATTAATACGCAGCTCATGATCGAAGCAAAGAAGATGATGGGCGAGGATATGCATATTCCGCTTGGAGTATCGATGGGCGTTGTATTCGTTCCAATGCAGGGAAGCGAGTATGACAAGCTCTACTCCATGGCCGACAAGGCTCTTTACCGCGTAAAGAAGAACGGAAAGCATGATTTCGAGCTCTATGCTTCACGTGATGAGTTCGGCGGTGAGCATGAGGGCGTCGAGGTTGAAGAAAATGCCGATCTTGAGCACATTAACATGATACTTAAAGAGAGGAGTGCTCCCAGCAGTGCACTCTGGGTTGGCAATGATGCGTTTACCCAGCTTTACAGATTCTTTACCAGATATATTGAAAGCTACAGGGGACATGCCTGCAAGGTTCTATTTAATTTCTCAGTGCTTAAGGATATGTCGGGACTCGATAAGAATTTCCAGGAGATGATGGAAGACTTTGGTGAGATACTGAAGAATCTGTTAAGAAAGAGCGATATCATGGTTCAGAGCAAGGCAAACCAGTTCCTGCTCCTCCTTCCCGAGGTTGACGAGGATCATCTTGACAGGGTTCTCGACAGGATTGAAAAGGGCTGGAGTGACTATAAGTATTCGGACTATGTAGCCATCATCTATGAGAGGGAAATGGTTGTCAGTGAGGATGTGGTTACTGACGAAAGAAGAACGGATTAAACATTTTTTGTGTTTTTAAAAATAGTTCTTGCAAAATTTACGGTATTATGTTATAGTAACATTTTGTGAGAACATAAGTAAATTTTTTGGAGGGTCATGATGGAAGGACTTAGAGTCGCTTTGACAATTATCTATCTGATAGTTTGCGTAGCTATCGTTTTTATCGTAATGATACAGGATACAAAGAGCCAGGGTTTAGGTGCCGCCCTTTCGGGAAGCGGTGCAAGCAACAGTACATACTGGAGCAAAAACAAGGGACGTTCAAAAGAAGGCATGCTTAATAAGATCACGATTGCTTTAGCACTGATTTTCATCGTATTATCGGTAGTGCTCAGCCTTAACAAATTCCAGACAAAGGCAGAGGCGACATCTACAGGGACGAATACAGAAGCAACCGTTACAGATGCTCCTACAGAGGCAGCAACTGAGTGATTAGTTGAGTAAAGCATGTGTGTTGAGCACATGCTTTTTTGTGCGATAAACGAATGCCCTCAGTGCAAGCCCGCTTGCAAACTGAGGGCTGAGTGAACGGTCACTGAGAGAGCTTGCTCTCGAAGTGGCCAGTAGCATCGAGTAGGAGTCAGCCTACTCGATAAAGCGATAAGGTAAAAGAAATATGGCAAAGGAAAAACCGAGGAAACTGATTTCCAATAATAAAAAAGCCTATTTTGATTATTTCATAGAAGAAAAATACGAGGCCGGCATTTCCCTGCACGGGACCGAAGTAAAGTCCATGAGGATGGGAAAATGCAGCATCAAAGAGTCTTATATCAAAATAGAGGGAGGCGAGGTCCTTATCTACGGAATGCATGTTTCACCGTATGAGAAAGGGAATATATTCAATAAGGATCCGCTGAGAACAAGAAAACTCCTTTTGCACCGGGCAGAGATAAGAAAGCTTGATGCAGGAGTTAAGATAAAGGGATATACCATAGTCCCGCTTGAGGTCTATCTGGATCATGGGCTTGTAAAGGTTCTGATAGGGCTTGCACGAGGTAAGAAGCTTTATGACAAGCGTGAGTCCATAGCAGAGAAGGATCGAAAGAGGGAGGAGGAACGAAATTTCAGGGACCGCTCTTGAGCATGCAGCCATATGTTGCAGGTGCTCGAGACTACTTCCCAGTGCTTTGCTAAACGCTTCGCGTTGAGCATTCTACGCACTGGGCCCCTTCTCGAGCTTGGGCCAGTACTGGTTTCGACGGGGGTTTTGAAACTTTGGAAGCCATCGGTGAGAGTCTGAACTCACCCAAATAAACGGACAACTAAATATAAACGCTGACGAAAATATCAGTTTACAGGCTGCCTAAGCTGCAGCTGCGTCGGACCTGCGTAGCCCACTGCGCAGGAGGGTAAACCGTGAGGCCCCGCGGTATTTCGGTACCGTAACCGGCGTCATCCAGGTGGGGAACTCCATGGACAAAGCTTTGAGTCTGTGGTAGAAACATGAAGCTACCGAGGGGTAGAGCCTGTCAGTGGGCGCTGCTTCAAGGGAATGACAAATTACTGACTGTGATGGGAGAAACCGGAGCGAATAGGCTTTCGGACAGGGGTTCGACTCCCCTCTGGTCCATATTTTAAAAAGGCTTTTTCTGTAAAAAGAAAGAGCCTTTTTAGCTTGCAAAACATGTGGCTATAAAGTATAATGACAGTAGGGTTTGTAATCCTAAAAACAGATTTGTTTTTTAAATCAGGGGTTTAAAAACGGAGCAATCCGCATTATTATTTCGGGGAGGCAGGACTGTATGGAAATATATGAACTTGAAGAAAAAAAAGAACGTATTTATGCGTTTCTTACGAGTGAAGAATATACACCGATGAAGCTGAAGGAGCTTGCGCTGCTTCTGCAGGTTCCGAAGCAGGAAAAGGAAGAGTTTAAAGAAGTAATAGATAAGCTCATCTCAGAGGGTAAGGTTATCTATGACATTAAAAGCAGGATAAAGGCCGCTTCTGCCGATATGCACGCCGGTACGTTCATCGGAACCGCAAAGGGATACGGCTTTGTACGCATCGACGGGGAAGAGGAGGATGTTTTCATACCGCCGGATTCAACACTGTCAGCACATGACAAGGACAGGGTTCTTATTACCGTGACCGAGGGAAGGAGAAACGGTAAGAGCAGTGAGGGTGTGGTAGTAAGCATTCTCGAGAGGGCAAATGACAGGATAACCGGAACGTTCCAGAGAACCAAAACCTATGGTTTTGTTATTCCGGATAACAGGAAATTCGGAGCCGATATATTCATACCTCACGGTTTTACAAAGGGAGCTGTTACAGGGCATAAGGTTGTTGTTGAAATGACGGATTTCGGCGGGCCCGACAAGAACCCGGAAGGTCATGTTACTGAGATAATCGGTCATATTGACGATCCGAGGACGGATATTGTTTCCGTGATAAGGGCATACGGTATACCACTTGAGTTCCCTGATGGTGTAATAAACGAGCTTACAACCATTCCTTCGGAGGTCAGTCCCGAGGCAGAGGAAGGAAGGCTTGACTTAAGAGGTGAGCAGACGATAACGATAGACAGCGAGACCGCAAAGGATCTTGATGATGCGATCACGCTCACTAAGACGGACGGGATTTATCATTTGGGCGTTCATATCGCAGATGTTTCGGAGTATGTTAAGGAAAACTCACCTTTAGATAAAGAGGCATTAAAAAGAGGAACCAGCAACTATCTGATAGACAGTGTTATCCCGATGCTGCCGCATGAGCTTTCAAACGGCATATGTTCATTAAACCAGGGGACGGACAGGCTCAGCATGAGCTGTATCATGGATATAAACGCAAAAGGTGAAGTGGTCGGACATCAGATAGCGGAGACTGTCATAAATGTTGACAGGCGTATGACCTATACCAATGTACAGCGTGTAAATGACGCTATAGAAGCATATGACGGGACACCGGACGAGCTTTTTGAAAAGCTTAAGGACGGAGCAGTAAAGGTTTCTTCACTGAAGTTTAAGGAAGAACTGTCACAGGATATATTAGAGACACTTGAGGAATACAGGGATTTTGCGGGGATGTTCTGGCTGAGTCTTGAACTGAGCGAGATTTTGAGGAAAAGAAGGCACAAGAGAGGTTCGATAGATTTTGACATACCCGAATGTGAGATAAAGGTCAACGAGAAGGGTGAGCCGATCGAGATAGCGCCCTATGACAGAAACCGCGCCACAAAGATAATTGAAGACTTCATGCTCGCCGCAAACGAGACCGTTGCGGAGGATTATTTCTGGCAGGAGCTTCCGTTTGTTTACCGTACACATGATACGCCCGACCCGGAAAAAATCACGAAACTTGGAATATTCATAAATAATTTCGGATATACGATAAAGATGGGACAGGAGGACATACACCCCAAAGAGCTGCAGAAGCTTTTGGAGAAGATAGACGGGACCGACGAGGAAGCACTTATCAGCAGGCTTACCTTAAGAAGCATGAAGCAGGCTAAATATACCACAAGCTGCGACGGGCACTTCGGACTTGCATCAAAGTATTACTGTCATTTCACATCTCCCATACGTCGTTATCCCGATCTGCAGATACACAGGATCATAAAGGAAAATCTTCGCGGAAAGCTTACTGAGAAAAGGATAAACCATTATAACAGGATACTTGCGGATGTGGCATTCATGTCAAGCAAGTGCGAACGCCGTGCGGATGAGGCTGAGCGTGAGGTTCAGAAGCTTAAGAAGATAGAGTTCATGGCACCGCATATCGGTGAGGAATTTGACGGTGTAATTTCCGGCATATCCTCAATGGGCATATACATCGAGCTTCCCAATACCGTGGAAGGAATGGTAAAGATTGATGAGTTTAAGGATGACTTTTATTATTTCGATGAGGAGCATTACTCACTGATCGGAAAGAACAAGAGCAAATGCTATAAGCTCGGACAAAGGGTAAGGGTAAAGCTTGAAGAAGCGGACAAGCTCATGAGGAGCATCATCTTTACGATAGCTGAGGATACACCCGATGAACCGTCGGAAAGCTGAAATCTTTGAATATTTAGAGTGTGGTATCTGAGGAAAATACAATGTTTGAAAATGTCAATACTCCCTGTTATATAGTTGACGAGGGAAAACTGAAGCATAATCTCAAAATACTGAATGATGTTGAAAAAGAAACGGGCGCCCATATTCTTCTGGCACAGAAGGCTTTTTCAATGTTCTCCCTGTATCATCTGATTGGATCGTACTTAAGCGGTACGACCGCAAGCGGACTGTATGAGGCAAAGCTCGGTCACGAGGAAATGGGAAAGGAGAATCATGTTTTTGCTCCTGCCTACAAAGAAGGACATATGCGGGAGCTTGTAAAGATATGCGATCACATAATATTCAACAGCTTCGGCCAGTACGATAAATATAAGGATATCTGCAGGAAAAACGGAGTAAGCGTAGGTATACGCATTAACCCGATGTGTTCAACTCAGGAGGGACATGAGATATACGATCCCTGTGCTTTCGGATCAAGGCTGGGCGTGACAAAGGAGAATTTCCGTTTTGATGAGAAATTCGGAGAAGGCGGCATAGAGGGACTTCATGTACATACGCTCTGTGAACAGAACTCGGATGCTCTTGTTACCACTTTCAAGGCTGTCGAGGAGCAGTTTTCTTCGGTACTGGAAAAGGTTAAGTGGTTAAATCTCGGGGGCGGACATCATATCACGAGGGATGATTATGATATAAAGGCTCTTACAGACCTTATAAAGTATATAAAAGAAAAATACGGTGTTGAAGTATATCTGGAGCCGGGTGAAGCAATAGCTCTTAATGCGGGATATCTTGTCACGGAAGTCATGGATAAGGTTAAGAACGGGATGGAGATACTGATACTTGACGCATCCGCAGCCTGCCATATGCCCGATGTTCTGGAAATGCCTTACCGTCCTCCTTTAAGGGGCGGGTATGAAGCCGGGGAAAAGAAGTTTACATACCGTCTGTCCTCGCTGACCTGCCTTGCCGGGGATGTGATAGGGGATTACAGCTTTGAAAAAGAGATCAATATCGGCGACAGGCTGATATTTGAAGACATGGCTATCTATTCCATGGTAAAGAACAATACATTTAACGGTATTCCGCTTCCTGACATACTGCTTTTAAAGGAAGACGGCAGTACTCAGAAGGTAAAGACCTTTGATTATGAGGATTTCAAGGGAAGATTGTCATAATGTCTTAAGCTTGCATGGAGATTATCTATTACGAGAGATCATATTATGGGAAATGTTGAAACTATTAAGTCTGTTCCTTTGGCGGACGGGTTTTATATGCCCGGGGAGTTTGAGCCGCACAGAGGAACGATAATGATCTGGCCGGAGCGTCCGGGGTCATGGCCTTACGGCGCGAAAGCGGCAAGATGTGCCTTTAAAAAGATCATAGAAACCATAGCGGAAAGTGAAGAAGTGTTCGTAGCGGTCAGTAAAGAAGGTTACGGATCGGCTTTTGAATCAGTCGGAAGTCTTGAAAATGTAAAGCTGTTCGTATCAGAGACGGATGACGCATGGGCAAGGGATGTCGCACCTACCTTCGTAAAAAACAAAGACGGTTCTGTCAGGGCGGTAAACTGGAGATTTAACGCTTGGGGCGGGACATATAACGGACTTTATGCTTCGTGGGCCAAGGATGACGCTTTTGCGGTTTTCTTTGCGGAAAGCGAAGGCTATGATATATATGATGCTTCTCCTTTTGTCCTGGAGGGAGGCTCGATACATTCCGACGGGGAAGGGACCGTTCTGGTTACTTCCGAGTGTCTGCTGAGTCCGGGTCGGAACCCTGACCTGAAAAAGGAAGAGATAGAAGAAAAGCTTAAAAAATATCTTGGGGCAGAAAAGATAATATGGCTTCCCGACGGCATATATAATGACGAGACCGACGGACATGTGGATAACATATGCGCATTTTTAAAACCGGGAGAGGTGGTACTTGCGTTGACTGATGATGAAAACGATCCGCAGTATGCTCTCTCAATGAACGATCTTAAAGTACTTGAAAACGAAACCGACGCGAAAGGAAGAAAAATCATCGTACATAAGCTGCCCATCCCGAAGAATCATGTGTTTATCGGGGAAGAGGATCTAAAGGGATACGAGTTTGAGGAAGGCGAGGACGAGCGTGAGGTCGGAGAGAGGCTTGCGGCGTCCTATGTTAATTTCTATTTTTCAAACGGTGCAGTAGTACTTCCGGCATTCGGCGGTGAAAATGAAGAAAGTGACCTTGAGGCAGCGGAGATTATGAAGAGGCTTTGTCCGGACAGAAAGATAGTACAGATACCGGCAAGGGACATATTGCTCGGCGGAGGAAACATTCATTGCATTACACAGCAGATACCATACGGCTGTAAAACGGATAAATAAAGGATTTGAGTTATCGATGAAATGTTGAAGACGTTTTTGAAGTAACACTGATTAAAAGAAAGGATTCCCATATGAGAAGTATAACAGTAGCGGCTATTCAGATGAGATGCGGTAAGACTGTCGAAGAGAACCTGAAAAAAGCAGAGCTGAAGGTGCGTGAGGCAGCAGAAAACGGAGCACAGGTGATATTGCTTCCGGAGCTTTTTGAAAGAGAATATTTCTGTCAGCAAAGACAGTATGATTTTTATAAATTCGCACTTCCGACAGAAGAAAATCCTGCTGTAAAGATGGGAAAGAAGCTTGCGGCAGAACTGAATGTCGTGCTGCCGATCAGTTTTTATGAGAGGGACGGAAATGTTCTTTATAATTCACTTGCATGGGTAGATGCGGGTGGTGAGATACTCGGGGTATACAGAAAAACGCATATTCCGGACGATCACTTCTATCAGGAAAAATTCTATTTTACGCCGGGTGATACAGGGTTCATGGTTGTGGATACGGCGTACGGTAGATTGGGTGCCGGCATTTGCTGGGACCAGTGGTTCCCGGAGACAGCCAGAGCGCTTGCCATAAAAGGTGCTGAGATTATTTTCTATCCTACAGCTATCGGTTCCGAGCCAATCCTGGAGACGGACAGCATGCCGCATTGGAGAAGAGCCATGCAGGGTCATTCGGCTGCAAATATTGTTCCGGTCGTAGCCGCAAACAGGATAGGAAGGGAAGATGTCGAGCCGTGCGACGCAAACGGAAACCAGAGATCGTCGCTTTTGTTCTACGGTTCCTCGTTTATAACTGACGAAACGGGAGATATACTTGAGTCGGCATCAAGGGATCAAGAGGAAATACTGATAAGGACTTTTGATCTCGATAAGATAAATGAAGACCGTCTGTCATGGGGAGTCTTCCGGGACAGAAGGCCCGAGATGTATGGAGAATTGATTTATGGAAAATGATATAAAGCATCTGCTTGAAGGGGTGAAAGACGGAAGTGTTTCAGTTAACGAAGCACTACTTAAGCTTAAAACAATTCCTTTTGAAGACATTGGGTATTCAAAGGTAGATACTCATCGTGGGATAAGACAGGGAGTGCCGGAGATAATCTTCGGGTCCGGGAAAACGGTTGAGCAGATAGAAGGCATAACAAAGACAATGCTGAAAAACAGTCAGAAAACCGTTCTGGTTACAAGGCTTTCCGAGGATAAGGCCGTAGAGCTGAGTAAAAGACTTGATCTTGATTACAGAAAAGAAGCCGGGTGCGGTATAATCGGTAAGATTCCTGAGCCTTCCGGGATAGGAAGGATACTTGTGGCAACCGGCGGGACCAGTGACATACCGGTAGCAGAGGAGGCAGCAGTCACAGCCGAGGTTCTCGGAAATGAAGTTGAAAGGCTTTATGACGTAGGAGTAGCCGGGCTTCACAGGCTTCTATCAAATATGGAGAAGATAATGAGTGCCTCGGTGATAATAGCCATTGCCGGCATGGAGGGAGCTCTCGCAAGTGTTATCGGAGGCCTGGCGGACTGCCCGGTTATAGCCGTGCCGACAAGCATCGGATACGGGGCATCCTTTAACGGATTGTCTGCCCTGCTTTCAATGCTTAACTCATGCGCGTCCGGAGTATCGGTGGTAAATATCGACAACGGTTTCGGAGCCGGATATATGGCGCATATGATAAACCATATGCAGAAAGAATAAAAATGTTTCATATCAAAAAAAGTGCGGTCCCGGCGGATCGCACTTTTTTATATTGATTTTCAAGAAATCAGATCTTAAAGAACTTAACGCTGTTCTTAAGATGTTCTGCAATGCTGTTGAGGTTTTCTGCTTCCTTAACAACTTCCTTCATGTTGGAGTTAAGCTGTTCAAGTGAAGCACTGGTCTCTTCGGTAGATGCAGCATTTTCTTCGGAAATACTGGACAGGGACTCGACTGACTTGAGTATGCCCTCCTTCTTGGAGGTCATGCTGAGAGTATGCTGTGCAGCGTCTTCGTTTTCCTTCTTTGCGTCATTAAGTACATCGAGCATACCGTTGAAGTCACCGATCATCTTGTCGAAGGATTCGGTCTGGCTGAGAGTAGCTTCCTTTATGCTCTGAGTAAGTTCTTTGTTGTGCTCTGAGTAATTGCTGATATCTTTAAGCATTGATGTGATCTCACCGGCGAGCTTATTGGATTCACTTGCAAGATCCTTGATGTTTTCAGCAACTACGGAGAATCCACGTCCTGCTTCTCCTGCTCTTGCAGCCTCTATGGAAGCATTAAGCGCAAGCAGGTTTGTCTGACTGGCAATATTGATGATGCCGTCTGCTGCAGAAGAAATCTTCTTTACAACATCTGCGGTCTGCTTTACGGAAGAAGCAACCTGTTCTGCCTTTTTGTCGGTTTCTTCGTCTTCCTTCCTTAAGATATCAAGACCTTCCTTAAGATTCTTGGAGCTCGATGCAAGATTTTTAACCTTTTCGAGAGTTTCCTTAACAGAATTTGAAACATTATCGATTGAAGTGCCTATATCAATAGTGATATCGGAGGTGGTCATAACATCACCGGCCATTTCGGTAGCACCGAGAGCAAGGTTCTCAACTGCTGCGGAAATATCGTTTGTAACAGCCTGTGAATTGTTGATGCTGTTCTTTGTAGCCTCTGCACGTGCGCTGACATCGTTTGCATCCTTGATAACCTGGGAAACGGCATTTCTCAGACGAGTACGCATTTCTTCGTTTTTGGCTCCGAGAAGGGTAAACTCTTTAAATTTACTTGTAACACTTATGGGTGTTGCAAAATCGCCGTCTGCCATTCTTGATACGTTATCGTTAAGTTCGATAACACTCTTCTTGATGATACTGAAGATAAGGACAGCTGCAACAATTGTTGCAATAATAATGATAACGAAGATTATGATCGAAATGTTTATACGGAACTGGGTATCATCCTTTATGTTGGTCTCCTCAACCTTTGCCCATTTCTCACATATATCTGTCATGTTGGAGATAGAACCGCGCAAAGCTTCGAAGTCGTTGTTGAAGTTACCCCATTCTCCTGTGAAGGTGTCGATATCGAAAAGCTTTTGCCATGCCTTAACAGCTACGGAAAAATCATTGTAGTTATCTTCAAAATTCTTATCGCCGTCATCGAATGTCTTTTTATATAAGGAATCCATTTTCCTGGCGATAGAAGCAGCCTGGTCAACTCTTTCAAGAGTCTGTGAAACATTATCCTTATAATCCTTCTGCTTAAGGCCTACATACTCGGTAACATATTCTTCGGGTATATCTGCGAAGCCCATCTTGATATCATATCCCTGAGTAGCTGACATCATTGCCTGATAAAGATCTCGATCGGCGTTGATCAGCTTTTCACTGCAGCTGTACAGTGTATCAAAATACATTTCCTGATACTTGTTCGAAACGGATACCAACTGTCCTGTGAAATAGCCTACAGAGATCATCAGAGTTATAACAAGTACCAAACCCATGATGATAATGGCGCCAACCATGCTGATGTTTGATTTTTTCTGCATGTAAATACCTCCATTTTGTTTTTTGAAAACTTTATAAGAAAAGAAGTTTTCAGATTTCTGTTATTATAACATATTATTTCGAATTTGTCTATATAATTTGATGCTTTTATATAATAAAGGTTGATATTCTAACTTGTAGAATCGGATACTTGCAAAATGTACAAAATTGTGATATTATTTTTACGTAAATTTTACAAAAACATAGATTTTTTATATATACTTTTATGACGGACAGCAATTTAGGATGAAGAAAAGAAAACTTTCCTATATGGGTATAAAGGAGGAAAAAGATGGAATTCGGGTTCTACGGATATGATAAAGCGAACGCAGCTGCAAAAAGTGATGAATACCCCGGTATCAAAACACCTGCGGATCTATATGAGGCACTTATGAACATCTGGTGCAGGTATTCCTGCGCACCGAGAATGAGGGAAGAATGGAGTGAGGATAATCCGACCTTGGGGCAATGCTCCATAACGGCATTTCTTGCTCAGGATATTTTTGGCGGCAGGGTTATGGGGATTAGGCTTGAGGACGGCGGATGGCACTGCTTCAACGTTGTCGGAGACTGTGTATTTGACCTGACAAGCGAACAGTTTAAAGGTAAAGCTCTTGATTATAACGAATGCTGTGAACAGAGCAGGGAAGTGCATTTCTCGAAAGAAGAAAAAAGGCAGAGATATGAATACCTTAGAAAATGCTTAAAAGATCAATTAAGAAATAATTAAGGAATAGAGAAGAGACAGATTAAGACTTCCGTGAGAGTTTGTTGTATATTATGATCAACAAATGAAACACGGAAGTTTTTTTGAAGGGAGCAAAAAATGGATAAAGAAATCATATTGACAGCAAAAGATTTATGCAAAACATTTTCAAATGAATCGGTACAGCAGCATGTATTAAAGAATCTGAATCTGAATGTATATAAAGGGGATTTTACTGTGGTTATGGGAAACTCGGGATCCGGAAAGTCTACGCTTTTATATGCATTGTCAGGTATGGACAGACCTTCACTCGGAACCATTACCTATTATGTAAACGACAAGAACAGAATAGGGAAAGCTTCAAATACCGGCGGTATGGAAATCTCAAAATTCAGTAATGACAAACTTGCACTTTTCAGAAGAAATCATGCGGGATTTGTATTCCAGCAGAATTACCTGAATGATTCACTGAGTGCTCTGGATAATGTAATGATCAGCGGACTTTTAAAGAACAAAGACAGAAGGGCGTTAGCAAATAAAGCAAAGGATCTTTTGGGAAGAGTGGAGATCGGAGAGAAGGATTACAGGAAATTCCCTACACAGCTTTCGGGCGGACAGCAGCAGAGAGTGGCAGTGGTGAGGGGAGTGATAAACGATCCCGAGATTCTTTTCGCAGATGAGCCTACAGGAGCTCTTAATTCACAGAATACCTTAAATGTTTTGGATATATTAAGCAATCTGAATGCCAACGGACAGAGCATTGTGATGGTTACTCATACGGTTAAAGCGGCAGAACGTGGTAACCGCATAATCTATTTGGCTGACGGTGTGATATCCGACGAGTGTGACCTGGGACCCTTCATGGGAGACTACAAGGACGATAAAAATCCCAATCAGGAAAAGGCTATTGAGAGACATAAAAAATTAAAAGACTTCTTACAGGAGATGGGCTGGTAAATCAATCGGGACGGATCTCTGATTGAAAAAGAGAACTTTGGAAAGCATTGAAAAAAAGGAGCATAACATGTACAGAATATTCTTCATAGCAAAAAACAACATTAAACGCCAGAAGGGTGACATGATCACTTTCCTCATACTTACATGTCTATCGGCAATTCTGATATTTGACTGTCTCTCGGCACTTTTCGGGCTGGGAAAAGTTCTCGATGATAAATTCGGGGAAGTAAACGGAGCAGATATATATATGTGGGTACTTGATAATGATAAAGCTGTCTCATCCGCAGATAAAGCTTTTACGGAAAGCACCCATATCATTAAGTATGAGAAAACCCCGGCAATCAGATTGGAAGCCGAATACAGGAATGTAAAGAATGAAAAATATGAAAATTTTGACTTTATTTTCCATGCTTTTGATAACAAAACCGAGATAATGAATATAAAAATGCCCGATGTTACATTAGGCGAAAACGATATCGTTATTCCGTTCAATCTCAAAAACTCTTTTAATGTCGGTGATACATTTGAATTTAAGGTAAATGATAAAACCTTCAGATTTAATGTGGCAGGATTTTCGGAGGATCCCATCTTTTGTTCGACCATGAATATTTCTGTTCACAGCATGTTTATATCGAGTGCAAAAATGAAAGAATTTGCCGGCGCAGATAGCAGTTTTGAAACGGGCTTTGTTTATAACGGAATTACTGACAGGGAAGTGCTTGACCGAGAAAACCTTGACCTTACAGATGTTGAGAAAGAGGTTGCCGACAGTTTTAAGCTGGGTCTTGTTGAATGGGAAGAGAAAAATCCGGAAATAGTCAACAATCCTGAGAAGGCAAGCTTATACAATGCGCGGTATATGCTGATAAACTGGGATACAATGAGAAGCGGTGATCAGATCATACCTAAGATTGTAATGGCGGTTGTACTTCTGTTCGCACTTATGGTTCTCACCATTGCACTGATAATCATTTCCTTCAGTATCAAAAATTTCATAAGAAGGAACATGAAAAATACCGGTATACTTGAAGCCGGCGGATATACGGTAGGACAGCTTAAGACTGCTTTGGTAATGCAGATTACGATGGTAGCTTGTGTAGGTTCGTTTTTGGGTCTTGCAGTTGCTTTGGGAACATTTGATTATTTTGGAGATGTTTTGAGCTTTGTAATAGGACTCAGCTGGAATCAGCCCTTGAACTGGACAGTTGCCTTAATTACATTCTTTGGATTAACCCTTCTGGTATGTTTGGTAACACTTATAATCGGCAGACAGTACAACAGGATAACAGTGCTTGATGCGCTAAGAGGCGGTATCACAACACATAACTACAGGAAAAACCTGTTTTCATTTGAAAACACTCCCGCACCTGTACCGGTAGTTCTTTCCTTGAAGGATACTTTAGGTGGATTAAAGAAAAATATCATACTAAGCTTTATCATTTTTATGTTATCTGTTTTTACGATAGTAGGTTTTGGTCTGAATGAGAACTTCGGAAAAAATCCCGAAGGCATGATCAAAATGATGGGTTTTGAACTGGGCGACATGATAGTTTCCGGTGATAACGGGATAATAGAAGATATTAAGGCACTTCCTGAGGTTAAAAGCATATTCTGCGAGACAAGATACGATATGAACCTGAAATATAAAGGGATGACAAAGCAGTATAATGTTTATGTGCTTGATGATCCGGGACTTACCACCAATACAAATATCATAGAAGGCAGGCTGCCCGGAAACGATAACGAGATAATGGTTACCACCGCTATAGCAGAGGATCTTTCACTTAAGGTTGGTGATGTCATAGAGGTTGAAAATGCCGGCAAAAAGGGTGATTACTTATTGGTCGGCATCAATCAGAGAATGGAGCAGTACGGACGTACCTGTATCATGTCACTTGCAGCAGCCGAAAAACTTCTGACTGCAGAGCCTCATTTCTCAATATATGTAACCGCTAATGACGGGGAAACTTTTGAAAGCATAAAAGCAAAAACAGAAGAGATTGCAAAGAAAAAAGGTCTTACACTTCAATATACGGATTCACAAAAAACAATGGAAACCACAATAGTTTTACTCGTATCCACAATGAGGGCATTATGTGCCGTAATCTGTATAGTGACAACGTTGGTGGTTATATTTGTAGAATCTCTGGTAATCCGTGCCAAGATCAGCAGAGAATGGAGAGGCATGGGTATCAGTAAGGCCCTAGGGCAGACCAGCGGCGGCCTTATCGTTCAGAGCATGCTTTCAAATATGCCG
>JAEEGJ010012588.1_pt1 | contig 20859 bp, 16 predicted proteins | sample 8958761 | NCBI WGS metagenome assembly JAEEGJ01 (sample SAMN16246546, study PRJNA631951) | gut metagenome | biome: gut microbiome; feature: rumen; material: RS-attached | host: Bos | place: Iran: Karaj | collected 2018-10
AGCTGCATATTTTGCCCGCAAGTAAGCGAAAACAGGTCATTTAGGCCATTTTTTTAGCGAATATTCCAACTTGGAATAAAAAAAAAATGACTTTTTTTTTAAAAAGTCTTTGTTTTTGAACAAAAAAAGATGTATATACACTAAACGTGGGGGCAGGAAGCCCCTCGATAAAATAAGAACCCTTTCTAAGGAGGTTATATCATGGATATTCAGTTCTCTGCTCGTCATTTTAACGCTTCTGCCGGACTTCAGGATCGCATTCAAGAAGAAATGGACAAATTGGCCCGTTTCTACCCGAATATCACCAGTGCCTCCGTTATTCTTGACCACGAAGTTGAACATCAGCGCCATTGTGAAATTACTGTGAATATTACCGGTGCGCAGGTGGTTGCTTCCGCCGATGAAGAAAATATGGGCAAGGCCGTCGATGTGACGCTCGAACGCATCAAGGTGCAGCTCAAGAAGGCAAACGACAAGCAGAACGATCATCGTGCCCAGCCCGTATCCGAAGTCGTATAACCGGTAAAGAATCGTGGCTGAGTCTAGATTGAAAGACATCAAGATCCTGCACCGGGAACGTCTCCTGGTGCGGGATTTTTTTTTGCATTATGGCAAGGACCTCCAGATGGCCTGCCATTCCCCGGAATCTGCGCTGGACGCCCCCATTGCCGAAAGCGGCATCCACAGGCCGGGTCTTGCCATGGCGGGCTACACCAAGGTTTACAGTTCGCAGCAGATCCAGGTGGTAGGGCATACCGAATGGAACTATCTCGAATCGATTGGTCACGAGGGCCGCGCAAAAGTCTTTGAAAACTTGTCTGTATACAAGGCCCCGATGTGGGTGGTGACGCATTCGCAGATGCCGCACCCGGAACTTCGGGACATGTGCGAACGGCTGAATATTCCGCTGTTCTCGACGACGCTCCACACCTACGAGTTCAACAAGATTGCGCAACGCATCTTGGAAGAGTTCTTTGCGCCCCATGCCGTGATTCACGGCAGCCTCGTGGACGTTTATGGCGTGGGTATGCTCTATATCGGCGACAGCAACGTGGGCAAGTCGGAATGTGTGCTGGACCTCGTGGAAAGCGGGCACCGCATGGTGGCCGACGACGTGGTTCACATCAGCAATGTGGGACGAGCGATTATCGGACGCCCCGATCCCCTGATCAAGCACCACATGGAAATCCGAGGCGTGGGTATTCTCGATATCCGCTCCATGTTCGGTATCCACGCAATTCGCAAGGTGAAAAAGATTGAAACCATCGTGGAGCTGCAGCAGTGGCAGCGCGATGGCGGTTATGACCGTACGGGGCTCAACGAGCAGGAAGAAGAAATCATGGGGGTGAAAATCCCGAAGGTCGTGATTCCTGTGGCGCCGGGCAAGAACCTTACCGTCATTTCCGAGGTCATTGCCATGAATACCCTGATGAAATACAGCGGTCAGAACGTGGCACAGGACTTCAACGAGGCCTTAATGCAAAAGATTAAGGCGAAGGCCAAGGGTGAGTATGTCGATGATTTGTTAGATTTCGACAATCAGAATTGGTCTTACTATGAATAGATTCACGAGGCTCATCAAAGAGAACCTGCTGCCTTTTGTTGTTTTTGTCATTCTTGCGGGCGCATGCTGCTGCGCCTGGTATTTCTATCATCCGGCAAGCCCATACCACGCACGGTACCGCTTTGTCGTTTCCTACGATGCCGTCGGTACGCTTTCTCCCGGAAACCGCGTCGAGGTACGCGGCATTTCGTGTGGAAAGATCATCAAGGTCGAACTCACGGAAGAGGCTGTCTATGTGACGGTCGAGGTGCTTGCCAATACGGTGATTCCCAAGAATTCCGCCTTCAGGCTCATCAACTCGGGCCTGATGGGTGAACGTGAAATGTGCATTCTTACGGGTGACAGCCCCGAACGAGTCGCAGACGGCGACACGCTGTTCGGGCACTTTGACGAGGGCATGTCGGGCGTTAGCCGTAAAATTTCGTCCGTCCTTGACGACCTGGGTGAAATCCGCGATACGGTCCGCGCCTTTTTGGATACCCTTTCCGACGGGTCTGCGGCCATGCGCTTTAATCGCGTATCGACAAAGGCCGACCGCTTGGTAAAGCTTACCAAGGGCAATATGTCCGAATGGAAGGGCGAAGTCGACGCCCTGCTCGAAAAGTGCGACAATTCGCTCTTGCAGGCCAAGTCCGCGCTGGAAGGTGTGTCGTCTAGGGCGGGGGCCAAGCTTAACGACGTGGACGTTCTTCTGGACCGCGCTCAGAAATTGCTCTCCAAGGTCGTGGAACTGAAGGACCAGAGTACCGACATCATGAATAAGCTTGCGCAAGGGGACAATTCCGCCGGACTCCTACTCGACAAGAACGCTCAGTTCAATAAGGAACTCGATAAGCTGCTAAAGGACGTCGATTCCCTGCTAAAAGACGTCATAAAGGGTGGCCTGGTCATAAATATTGATATTTTTTAAAAAAAGTTTACCCTTTTTCGAAAAAAAAAGTTATTTATCAGTTTATTGATACAAAAGAATTTAATTCCAACCAAGGAGTAACCCATGGCTGAAAAGAAACCTGTGAAGATGAGTGACGAAGACCTCAAGTTCTTCGAAGATATGTTGATCGAAAAACGCCGCCAGATTGTCACGGCGCAGAGTGACTTTGACAAGACGGAATCCTTCAAGAACCAGGCCCAGGCGGGCGAAGGTGGCGAATCCAACAGCGCAGACCTCGCGACCGACTACAACGCCCTCGAAACGAACTTTTCCCTGGCGGCCCGCGAGGGTAAGTACTTGGTGTACCTGGAAGAGGCGCTCAAGCGTATCAAGAAGGGTACCTTCGGTATCTGCAAGGTCTGTGGCGAACTCATTCCGAAGGCCCGCCTGATTGCGGTCCCGACTGCGACCAAGTGCGTGAACTGCAAGGAAGAAACCAAGCGCAAGGAAAAGGAAGACAGCCGCCTTGAAATGGCCCGTATGCTTGCTGAAGCCCAACGCCGCGAAATGCAGAAGAAAGCCGCCGGAAAGTAATAGAGGTCGCACCTGCGGTGCTCTGGGCAATGAGCTTTGAGTAACGAGGTGTACATGAAAATTTCAAAGCCCCGAACAGGGGCTTTTTTATAAGAAAAGCCTGGCGATTGCCAGGCAATTTTTTCTCAGAGGCACGTTAGTGCCGTGCTCACACCTCAGAGCTAGGCGAGCTCACTACCCCTTGGCGAGCAGTTCCATGAGTTCACTGTCGAGTCTTTCCGGATTGTCGTACTGCTTGAGGCTCTGGTGCAGCGACTCGCCCTTGGAGACAAGGCCGAAGTCGAGGTTCTTGTAGTTCCAGTAGCTGTAGCCCACGTCCGCGTCGCGGAGGATTTCCATGAAGTCCTTCATCCACGCGAGCTGGTACTGTCGGGCGACTTGCACGTACACGCCGAACTCGTTGCAGGCGACCGGCAGGTCGTACTTTGCACGGAAATCGAGCGCGTTCTGGATGCTCTCCTGGAGGCGCGCCTTGTCCCACTTGCCGTACTCCACGTCGAGGCGCGTGGCGCCGCCCTGCTCGGGGGCGGCATAGTCGCCCGGCCACGGGCGTTCAATCTTGAAGAACGGGTCGCGGATCCATTCGGCACCCTGGTGCGTAAACGTCACCGGCGTGTAGGTGTGGAAACTATAGATGGCGTTGTCGTCGTCGAGCGGAGTCAGGTACTTGAACTCGCGGGCGCTGTTCCACTTGTTGCTCCCTACCACGATGGTGTTCTTCGGGGCATGCTTGCGGATCGCCCAGAAAATTTCGTCCTTTACTTTGTCCCAAACAAGGGAATCTGCCGCGGCGGGTTCGTTCAGGAGTTCCATCATCACGCGCTGCTCGCCGCTGTAGCGTTCCGCCATGAAGGACCATACCTTGGCAGTATCCTTGCGGGCGTCGGCGCTCACGAAGAAGGGCTGTTCCTGGTACGAACCCAGATGAAAGTCGTGTCCCGGGCACTTGTGCAAGTCGAGGATCACGTCGAGGTCGCATGCCTGGATGTCCTTGATGGCCTTGTCGAGGAGCGTGAACACCTCGTCTTTCGGCTTGAGTGAACCTTCGTCAAAGAGGTTGAAGTAGTCCACCGGTAGGCGTACGTGGTTGAACCCCGCACCGCGGATGCGCTTGAAATCGCTTACGCCGAGGAATGTCTTGATGTGTTCAATGATCCCTGGAAAACCGACGGGATCTTTTTCCTGGATGCAGTCTACCTGACTGAACCAGCCACCCAAATTCACTCCCCGCAGTCTTTCTTTAATCATTGTGTCACCTGTGTGTGCGAAAAGGCTGAATTGCCTTACTCGTTTACAATCGTGAGGTCTTCTTCGGCGATGTTCAGGCTCATGATGACTTCCATGTCATCGGGCAAGTCCTTGAAATCGACCACCAGTCCGACCTTTTTCGATTCGTCCTTCTGCTTTTCGAACAGGACGACATCGTAAATCTTCATCTTCACCACCGCCTCTTGCGTGACGGGGATTTCTACAGTCATGCCCTTGCTAATGGGGCCTTCAACAATCTTGCCCTTGAACACCAGGGAAGTCTGGTCGTCGCCGAGCGAAGTCTTCTTTACATGAAATACAGCCATTATACCTTAGCCATTTTCGGTTATTCATCTGTTATTTGGTTCTAGACCCTGTTGCAGGTCGTGGGGAAAAATTAACTTTTTTACATGGCTTTACGAGTTGGACGTATTCCTTTTTTAGTCTGTGCGCCGTTTTTTCATGACGTCCTCGGACGCGAGTCCCGTCTTACCGACGTGGAATTTGTGGACGGTCCTCCGAGTGCGCATTGTAGGGGGCTTAAGGATGGTTCCATTCATTTGTCGCCGGCCTCTTCCATCACGTTTGCGCAGAAACCGGGCGCCTTTGTGCTTGCTCCGGACATTTGTACTTCGTGCTCGTTTGAAGTCCGCTCCGTTAAGTTGTTTGCAAAGTGCGCTATCGAGGATTTGAACGGGTGTACGGTGCGCCTGACGGGGCAGAGCATGACGTCGGTGAACCTCTTGAAGGTCCTCTTGAAGGAACGTTTCGGGGTTACGCCGGTCTATGTGACGGGGGCGTATGAACCCTCCGATGACGCCTGCCTGTTGATCGGGGACCAGGCCTTGGAAGAAAACGAACGCCATCGTTTTGCTTTTGGGTACGATTTGGGAGCCTTGTGGCAGGACTGGCAGCACGTGCCGTTCGTTTTTGGTGCATGGATCATTTCGAAGCGCGCTTTGGAAGATGACCTAAGACAAAGTCTAATCCGCTATATGCAGGCGACCCGCGAAAGCATCGAAAAGTTTAGGGAGAATCCGTCGAGGGCGCTGGACCACTGGCTTGCGCGTTACCCTGTGGATTTGCCGCGTGATGTTATCGAGAATTATTATCCGGCGCTGGACTACCGTTTTACCGATGAACGCAAGCACTCCCTTTCGCTCTTTTTTGAACATGCGGCCGGACTCGGTCTGATTAAAGAGGCCCCGGCGCTGGAATTCCTCCAAATTTGAGCCGATTGCGGTGCTGTCGACCCCTGCGTTTATAGACGCGTACGTAATATTATGTTATTTTAAGATTACGAAGGCGTGGCATGCGCTTGTATGCAGCCTGAATAAAAGGAGATCCGCGGAATGGTCGAAGAAAAAATCCTGATTGTTGACGACAATGCCGAAGTTTTGGAAAAAACAACCGAACTGTTGACGCAGGTTGGCTACAAGGTTATTTGCAAGGCGTCTGGTGAAGAGGCCTTGGACTATCTGAACGAAAACGCTGTAGACCTGGTTCTCCTGGATATCAACATGCCGGACATGAACGGTTACGAAGTTTGCCTGAGAATCCGCCAGCGCTATGCGCTCGATGACCTTCCGGTGGTGTTCTTGACGAGTCGCGAAGATTCTGACAGCGTCACCAAGGGTTTCCAGTCGGGCGCTTCTGATTTTGTAAGCAAGAGCGCTGTTCCCGAAATTCTTTTGGCGCGTGTGAACGTGCATATTCGCCTTGCCCGTTCCCTCCGTAACTTGAGGGATATCTCCTTGACAGACGATATGACCGGCTGCTTTAACCGTCGCCATGGCGTGTTCTCGCTCCGCGAATGGTTCTCTCGTTCCAAGCGTTACGGGACGCAGTTTGCCGTTATCTATTTCGACTTGAACAGCCTGAAAGCGACAAACGACAAGTACGGCCATCAGGCGGGCGACCTGCTCCTGCGTTCGGTGTCAAGTACCGTAAAGAACATGTTGCGCGAAACGGACCTGCTTTTCCGTATGGGTGGCGACGAGTTTATGGTCATTTGTCCTGAAACGGATAAGAAGGGCGCTATCGTTTGTGCGGAACGTATGCAGAAGGCCGTTTCCGAAATCACGATTGTCGATAAGCAGGCTTCCTTTGCTTACGGTATTGCGCACTCCAGCGAAGACTACAAGGAGATGGATGACATGCTGCACAGCGCCGACGTTTCCATGTACAAGATGAAGCAGGAAATGCGGAAGAAGTGACACGAACGTGTCATCCTGAGTGGAGAGCCGTAAGGCTCGGAATCGAAGGATCTTTAGTAGACGTCATCCTGGAGGTCCGAAGGACCGACGGGATCCAGGGGGGATCTTGCTACTTAATTGCAGCGAGTAGGGCCTTTAACTTATCTGCGATCGTCTTCCAGTCGCCTGCGGCCATAAGTTTCGGGTCGTAGATGCTTGCACCGAACGAAACAAGATTTGCTCCTGCCTTGAGGTAGGACTTTACGTTTTCGGCGTTCACTCCGCCACATGCCATCAGCGGAATGTCGCGGAACGGGCCACGCAGCGCCTTGATGTATTCGGGACCGCCTACGCAGTTCACCGGGAAAATCTTCACGGCGGTGGCGCCCAGGTCGTATGCTTTCTGCACTTCGGTCGGGGTGAGTGCTCCCGGAATAATCGGGATGCGTGCCGTGGCCGAGAGGCGGATGATTTCGTTACGGGTGTTGGGCGTCACGATAAATTCGGCGCCTGCGGCAATGGCCTTGTCGAGATCGCTCCCGTGGCGGACTGTCCCTGCGCCTACGGCAATGCCGTATGGCTTTGCGGCCGCCTTCAGGTCTGCGATGGTTGCTTCGGCGTTTGCGGTGTTCATGGTGACTTCGATCGCCTTGAGTCCACATTCGGCAGCGGTCTTTATGCAGGCTTCTTCTGCGCCCTGGGGAATGTCGCGGAGAATGCCCACGACCGGCATCGGTTGTAAAAATTCAAGCAGATTCATACCCTAAATATATATGAAAAAAACTCAAATGAGTACTAATAAAAAACAAAAAAAGTCGGCTTTGCGGGCCGACTTTTTCATGACATGTAATGCGCTTACTTGATTTTAATCGCCTTGGTGGCAAGGAGCTTGCCGTCCGACGTGAGTCTTGCTATCATGGCGCCGCGGTGCGGGAGCCCTGCGAGGTTCACTTCGGCAGACGTTCCATTAAAGGTATGCGCCAGGAGCAAGTTCCCGAGGACGTCGAAAATCTTGAGTGTCTTGGTTCCCTGAGCGCTTGCCTGCACAAAGAGCGTGTTGCGGCTGAGCTGCATCTGGGCGCTCGGCTTCTGGGCCACCTTTACGATGCCTACGCGATCGTCAGTGGTGTTGCCGGGGCCGTAACCCCACAAGAGTTTGCCCTTGCTGCGGATGACGATGTACGGGGCCTTGGGGGCTTCCTGAATATCACCGCGTTCCTTGTCCCAGTCAGGAGCGCCTTCGTAGGCCGGAGCGTCGTCGCTTGCCTTGTGTGTGGTAAAGCTCCAGCTATCCGTAGCCTTGATTTTTGCAGGGTAGCGCACCTTGCTCGTGTCGTTTTCGGAAACGGCCGTGATGGCGAGTAGATCAATACGGAGCCTAGATCCGACTTCAACGGTTCCTATGTCCAGCGGAACAGCCCAGGTGTAAGTCTTTTTCTTTTTGTTGTACGTCCCCTCGATTTTTTCATATTCACGTTTGCGGAGATCTTTTCTTACCTGTTCGTTATTTTCGCACGGGTGGCTGTATGTAGCGATGTCGTATTCCGTACAAAGGTCCATATCGAAGGCGATGTCGCCATCATTGACTTCGTCTTCAGTAGCTTCAAAATAGATGTAGACAACAACGCTGTCTAGCTTACTCATAGATGAATTTGGAATGTGAATGCTGAATGCTTCCAGGTCGCCCCAGTCGTAATGATACGCAGTGGCGTAGGCTCCGATTTCGGGGAAGGGGGTTGCATCCTCTGTCTTGCAGTTGTCGCACTTCTTTTCGTAGTAGTCGCTACCGCCGTTACTTACAATGGTAAGTGCCGATAGAAGTATGGCTGATGCATCAAGGCATGTCTCGGATTTGAGATAGTCTTCCCAACTCTTGTTGTCGGGAACTAGGGAATTCTCTTCGCTGGGGGTGATGCCTCCAAATAGTGCTCCGGTGGGGCTGACATACTTGTAGTTATGGGCCGCCGTATTTCTGCCTTCAGGGTTTGCGGCACGGTGATGCGGGTGAGCGTCGTTCTTGTCGCCCACGCCATACACGAAGGAGATGTCCCATGGGTTCACACCGAACATATAGTTCAGCTGGTTGATGCCGAGTTGTTTCATTTCTTCGGCCTTCCAGTTTGGGGTGCCCATAATTGGAAGCTCGATTCCCTGCTTTTCGATATCGGCTGCGACATCGGCGTACGCAAGAACTTCAAAGATGTTGCCCGCTTGATAACGGTTGAAAATCCAGGTCTGGTCCGTCATCATGGCATACCAAATGGGGTCAAATGAAACAGTACTCAGCTTCCAGCCGATTCCTCCCATAGGCAATTCTATAGAACTTCCTCCATAATTACCCATATCGCTCAAATTGTATATCATATTCGCAATGCAGTCTTCCACTGCATTCAGCCATTCCGTTTCGGTAAGGCCGTAAGTCTTGGTCGCCTTCTTCTTGTCTGCAAGAATCAGCTTGTACAGGGCGTAGGTCGCGTATGCGTGGGAGTTTGCCCAGCTCGTGTTCTTTACGTTCTTCAGAAAGCCCTTGTCATTCGTGACAAACCAGCCTCCTTCAAAGGCTCCTGCACCGTCCATATATTCTTGCCCAGTCACCAGGTTCTTGGTGCGAATCATATCGTCGGCGTATTCTTCTTTGCCTGTGGCGTATAGGAGTGCCACCGAGGCGAGGGCCAGGTCATCGTAGAATTCATTGTTGCCGTTGTAGGCGGGGGTGCTCCAGCCTGCAGCAGAAATATTATTCACGAAGGGCTTGCCGCCATCGTAGCTGGACTTTCCCTGGGCGAGGGACTTCGCAAAGTCGTACATCTTTTCGGCGACCATCAGGCAGCTGTCTGCAAAGTCCTTGTCGTACTTGGCGTAGTCCTTGCTCAAGATGGCAAGACCTGCAACGATTTCACCTGCGATGTTGGAACCGAGTTCGCCGAGGCGAACGTTGCGATCTTCGGGGCCTCCGCGATAGCTTGTCGTCACATAGTCCTGAACTTCGGGACGTCCCCAAAAACCGTGGTCGCTACCGAAACTACCGACAGAAACAGGCATGTCATCAATGACGCCATCTGCTACGCGGTATGCTCTCAGGAAAAAGTCTGCACCGTGTTTCGCCTCGCGTAAAACGTCGGGAATGTTGTCGGTCTTTACAAATTCGGCGTGGTTATAGGCGTAGTGGTCTACGTCCTTGGAGGGGTTGGTGGCCGACATCACGGCGAGAGTCATGAATGAAAATGCCAGTGTCTGCGATTCTTTCAGGTGGTCACCGCAGTCGTACCAGCCGCCTTGTAGGTCGCCCGCTTTAGATGAAAGTTTAGCATCTGATTCCTTGGGTGAGTAACTATCGCCTAAAACGACTTTGCCTGCACCGTCCTTGACGTGGCTCGGGCCGTGAAACCAGGATTCGGAGTTGCCGCTACGTTGAATGCCGAAGAACTTGAGCGTGGCATCTTTCGCCATCGTGTAAACGTCGTCGCTAACAATGAAGGTGCTCGAAACATCGTGGCCGACCTTGATGCGCAGGCGCTTGTCAGTCGGTACGGACTGCGGAATGTTTCCGATTTGGATAATTCCTGTTGGTCCCGTGAAATCAATCTGGTAACGCTTTTGATCGCTTGTTGAGGCGTTGGTGCCTGCAATTATAGTCCAATCGCTTGATGTTTCGACTCCGCTAGAGGTAAAGGTTCCCGTGATCTTGGTCTTGAATGATTTTCCATTGGCATCGACCACCTCGAATTCCTTGGCCGTGCCTACATAGTAGAACTGACGTTCCTTATCGCTCTGGAGGTAACCGGCCTGGTTTACGCGAATGGGTGAAATGTGGGTGTTAATGGCATCGAAGTAGGCCTGGTCCAAGGTGTCGGGCATCAGTTCGCCCGCCTTGAAACTTTCGGGTGTGTCGGGAATGTCCAAAACGCCAATCCTTTTGGTGACGGTTTGGTCGAACTTATCGAACGCCGTCGAATCCCAGCTTAGGGGCCACGTCGGGCGAATCAGGTCATAAGGCGTGGTGGCCGCCATTGCGGCCGTCGCTGAAAATGCAAGGGCAGAGGCGATTGCGAGCGGCTGAATTTTTTTCTTCATAATTACCTCCGAGAGGGTCGTAAGGTAATTATAAGAAAAGCCTGTCTAATTTTCAAGCACGCTATTCGAACCTGAGTGCTTCTATCGGGTCGAGTCGGCTAGCCTTGCGGGCGGGGTACCAGCCAAAGAATACGCCAGTTGCAAAGCACACGGCAAAGCTTACGACGACGCTTGTGAATGAAACGCTCATGGGCATGTTGAAGGCGATTTTTACGATTTCGGAGGCGGCGATGCCGAGTGCAATTCCGATAATGCCGCCGAGCAGGCTGATGATGACCGATTCGAACAGAAACTGGAACATGATGTCACGCCCGCGGGCGCCAATCGCCATGCGGAGGCCGATTTCCTTGGTGCGCTCCGTGACGGATACGTACATGATGTTCATGATTCCAATGCCGCCTACAAACAAGCTAATTCCTGCAATGATCGTGAGTACCAGGGAAATCATGTCGGAGGTGCTCGTGATGGTCTGGATCATTTCTTCTTGAGTAAACACGCGGAACGGGTCGGTGGGTTTTGTCCAGCTGCGACGTTCCTTGAGGATGCCCATGATTTCTTCGGTCGCCTTTTCGGCGTACCCTTCGCCAATGGAGTTCGCAAAAATTTGGCGGATGTTTGTGGTTGCCGAGAAACGTTTCATCACCGTCTGGTAGGGCGTGAAAATGACATCGTCGTTATCCTGCCCAAAATCGCCGGAGCCTTTCGCCTTCAAGGTTCCAATCACCTTCAGGGGAATGTTCTTGTAACGAATGGTCTTGCCGATGGGGTCGCCTTCGGGGAACAGGTTTTTCACGACAGTCTGTCCGATGACGCAAACTTTGGACATGCGGTCTGTCACATCGTCGAACATCACGCCGTCTTCGATTTCATAGTTGCGGATTTTGAGATAGTCGGCGGAAATTCCGCTCAGGGTCGTGGGGGAGTTGTTGTTGCCGACAATCGCCTGCCCGCCGACCGTCATCATCGGAGAAACGCCGTCAATGTAGGTGGCGTTTTCGCGGATGGCAATCACGTCGGCTTCTTCAAGCGATTCGGAAGATTCCATTTGCACGCCGCCGCGGCGGTCACGGTTCGGCATGATGATGATGGCGTTCGAACCCATCGCGGTCATTTGCTCCTTGATGGAAATGCGGGAGCCTTCGCCCATGGCGACCATGGCGATTACCGCCGCGACACCGATCACGATGCCGAGCACCGAAAGGAAGGTTCGCATGCGGTTACGGAGCAATGCTCGGAGGGAGATTTTTATGAGAGTTAGTGGGGACATGGTAGTAGACAGTAGGAAGTGGTTAGATATGAGGTGTGAGGTCGGTCGCTACGCTCCCTTTGAGGTATGGGGCTCTTTTTTGAAATGCTCAGAGCGCAATGCGCGACCTCGTTGCTCAAAGCACCGTAGGTGCGACCTCATTCCTCAAAGTTCTCCGGTGGTGGTAACGCTTCAAATGCGGCTTTGGCGTCTTGTACGTTCTCGTTCTTCACGTCCTTTTTCAAGAGTCCGTCGCGGAGTGTAATGGTGCGCCCGCTGAAGGTCGCGATGTCGGGTTCATGCGTCACGAAGGCGATGGTTTTTCCCTGGCGGTTCAGCTCCTGGAAAATCATCATGATTTCGTAGCTGGTGCGGGTGTCCAGGTTTCCGGTCGCTTCGTCGGCAAGGATAATCACCGGATCGTTCACCAGGGCGCGCGCGATGGCCACTCGTTGCTGCTGGCCACCCGAAAGCTGGTTCGGCAAGTGGTTCATGCGACTTTCGAGTCCGACCATTTTTAACGCTTCGATAGCGCGGCGGTGCCGTTCTGCGGCAGATACGCTGGAATTATATAATAAGGGAAGTTCCACGTTTTCGATGGCCGTGGTTCGGCTGAGCAAGTTGTAGCTTTGGAAAACGAATCCGAGTTTTTTGCTGCGGATTTTGGCGAGGGCGTCGCGCTTTAGTTTTTCGGTATGCTGCCCGTCCAGTATGTACTGCCCGGAAGTCGGCTTGTCCATGCAGCCCAAGATATTCAGCATAGTGGACTTCCCCGAACCAGACGTTCCCATGATGGTTACGAATTCGCCTGGGTAGATGTCAAACGAAACGCCGCGCAGTGCATGCACGGTTTCGTCACCCATTTTAAAGTCTCGCCGGATGTTCTGTATAGATAAAATCGGGTCCATAATCGCTAATTTGATGACTATCAATGAGTTTTGGTTGCACTTTTACAGTTTTTGCTCTGTTTTGGGGCGGTTTTAGGGTGTGAAATTTATCACATATTTGTCAAAACTTTCAAAAATGCTACATTGCAAGACAAATGTAATAAAGGCATTCCGTAACAAGGTTTGGATGTTTTTGTTGCGGAAGTGTTTTATCAAAGAGGGATACAATGAAAAAAATCATTGCTTTATCACTAGTCGCGGGAGGCCTCGCCTTTGCCCAGTCCGGGCTTATGGGCGGAACCTCCGGTATTCATCAACACAATGCCTACACGCTTGGCCAGTGGGGCGTCGAAATCGGTACCGGTGGCGATGTTTCCTACGATTCCTGGTCCCTGTCTCGTGGCGGTCAAGTTCAGGAGAATGGACAAACTAAGAATTTCCATGAATGGGCTGGCACCTGGGCCGGAAACGTCCATGCGGCCGTGGGTCTCCTGGATTTCTTGGACCTCGGTATTTCGCTTCCGCTGAACTATGACCATGCAAACCTGCGTGGCAAGGGCGAAAGCGGACTTTGGGCATTTAGACAGGGTGACCTGGATGTCTGGTTAAAGGCCAATGTGGTCGGTGAAGAAAGCAGCCTGTTTGCAATGGCCGCCATGGTTGACCTCTATGTTCCGACTGGCGCCAAGGCTCGCGGTGTTCGTCCCCGCCATGCCTGGTACCTGAATGAAGACGGCGATGTGACCGATCCGTATACTTCCGGTGAAATTAACGTCGGCGGAACCTTGGTGTTCACCTTGAATTTCGGTGCACTTGGAGTGCCGGTCGTGTGGAACACCCATGCAGGATTTGTTTACGCACATGATGGACAGAGCACCCTGGTCTATGGTACCGGTGTGAACTACATCGCGACCGACTGGTTGGAAGCCTTTGTGGAATTCTCCGGCGAAATGCGTGTTGAAACCGGCAAGTACCGCCGCGATCCGATGGATGACCCGATGCGACTCACTCCGGGTCTCCGTTTCCACCTGCCGTGGCATATCGACTTTGCTATGGGCGTGGATCTTGCTATCCGTACCCTGGGTAACCTCGGTTACGATGCTAAGGAAGAAATGGATTGCAACGAATGCCATATCGTCTACTACCAGAACGATCATGACTCTAAGTTCAGCTACGGTTATGCTCCAACTCCGACGATTGCCGGTACCGCAGCCCTTATCTGGCGTCTCGGTGCCAACAAGGACAAGGACGAAGACAAGGATGGCGTTCCTAACGATAAGGACCAGTGCGCCCATACTCCGGAAGTCGCAACGGTTGACTCCCTGGGTTGCCCGATCGACTCCGACAAGGATGGCATGATCGATGGTCTTGACCAGTGCCCGAATACTCCGGAAGGTGCAACGATTGATACGGTCGGCTGCCCGATGGACGAAGACAAGGATGGTATTTACGATGGCCTTGACAAGTGCCCCGCCACTCGCGAAGGTGCCGCTGTCGATTCTACCGGTTGCGAACCTGACTTTGACAAGGATAGTATCCCCGATGCTCTGGACAAGTGCCCGAACACTCCGGCTGGTGTGAAGGTTGACTCTGTCGGTTGCCCGATGGATAGCGACAAGGACGGCGTGTATGACGGTGTTGATAAGTGCCCGGATACCCGTGAAGGCGCCCAGGTGAATGCCGACGGTTGCGAAGGCGACTTTGACGGCGACGGAATTCCCGACGCTCTCGACCAGTGCCCGAACACCAAGCAGGGTGTAGCGGTGGATTCTACTGGTTGCCCGGCCGATGCCGACAAGGATGGCGTACCTGATGGTACCGACCAGTGCCCGAATACTCCGGAAGGCTTGAATGTAGATAACAACGGCTGCCCGCTCGACTTCGACAAGGACGGCGTTGCTGATGGAATTGACCAGTGCCCGAACACTCCGGCAGGCGTGCCTGTAGACTCTACGGGTTGCAGTGCCGACGAAGACAAGGACGGCGTACCTGATGCTCTTGACAAGTGCCCGAAGACTCCGGCAGGCGCTCCGGTGGATACCGTGGGTTGCCCGATGGATACCGACGGTGACGGCGTTCCTGATTTCCAGGACAAGTGCCCGAATACCTTGCCGGGTATCGAAATCGACAAGAAGGGTTGCCCGGTCAACAAGAAGGAAGACCTTGAACAGTTGAAGAAGGGTATCCAGTTCCAGACCGGTTCCGCAAAGCTCACCAAGTCGAGCTACAAGACTCTGGACGACATCATCGCCTTGATGAAGAAGATCAAGGTCGCTCACCTTGAAGTCCAGGGCCATACCGATAACACTGGTTCTGCTGAAACCAACAAGAAGCTGTCTCAGTCTCGCGCTCAGGCCGTGGTGGATTACTTCCTGCAGAAGGGTATCGAAGAAGACCGCGTCCGTGCCGTTGGTTACGGACCGGACAAGCCGATTGCTGACAACAAGACCAAGAAGGGTCGTGCTCAGAACCGTCGCGTGGAACTGGTTCCGTTCCAGCTCTAATCTTCGGTTGACTTAAGTTAAAAAGACGCTCGCAAAAAAGCGAGCGTCTTTTTGTATATGCGAACAACGAAGAACGAGGAACAAAGTATGAGAACTTTCAATCATTAACTGTTATTGACGGCTCCAAAGATTGGTTTGCACACTCGCACGGCATCAGCCTTCGGCTGACGAATGCTCGCTTAGCAAACCAATCTTTTACGCATAAACATTTGTTGTGAGTAATCTCTCGTCTTTCGTCTATCTACTCTCTTCTACTTGAACACCCATTTCTTGTAGAGGGTGAAGCTTGCGATGACGTAGACGCCGTTCGCGATGATGTTTGCGAAGAAGCTGGGCTTCATGTACTGCGAAATAAAGTCGGTGAAACTTTTGCACCAGGTGGTGTCGAGAGCGTAAACGCATGCTTCGAGGGTGGCGAGGTTGAGCAGGTAGGCGGCAATAAAGACGATGATGAATCGGATGACTTCGGTGCGCTTGCGGTTCTTGCTCTTGAAATTCCAGAGGCGGTTCATCAGGTAACTGTTGATGGCGCCGAAGATGAAACCGAGGAAGTTGGAAAGTTCTAGGTTCCAGTCGAGTAGCTGGTGCATCACCCAGACCGAGGCCAAGGTGATGAGCGTGTTCATGACGCCGATCAAGTTGTATTTGATGAAATGCTTCACGAAGAGGAAAATAGAAAATAGTAGACAGTAAACAGTGGTTAGTAAACAGGGATGTTGAATGTCCTTGTTACATTCCTAACCACTAGTCACTAACCACTAGCCACTTTTATTTATTTTTAAGCCGCTATGAATTGGATTGACTCGAAGAAGTGCTCGGCGGCCGATGCCGCGGCGATGATTAACGATGGCGATGTGCTGGGAGTTTCCGGCTTTACCTTGGCGGGCTACCCTAAGGAAGTGCCCACGGCTTTGGCCGCGCGCGCCGAGAAACTTCACGCCGAAGGGAAACCCTTCAAGATTACGCTTTTTTCGGGAGCCTCTACGGGCGACAGCTGCGACGGCGCCCTTGCGCGTGCGGGTGCGGTGAGCCTCAGGATGCCTTACCAGAGCAATCCGAGTCTTCGCAAGGCGATTAACGCGGGCGAAATCAAGTACCTTGACGCGCACCTGGGCAAGATGGGTTACCTGGTGCGTACCGGTGCGGTGCCTGCGCCGACGGTCGCCATCATTGAAGTTTCTGCGATACTGGGCGACGGTCGCGTGTGCCTTTCGACTTCGGGCGGAAACTCGGTGACTTACCTGGAGATGGCACCGAAGATTATCCTGGAGTTGAATACGCGTCTCGGAGATTCCTTTATGGGAATCCACGATACAGCTCTCCCGGAACTTCCTCCGCATGCCAAGCCGCTCCCCATCTATAGCGCAGGCGATCGTGTCGGTGGTGAATTTGTCAAGATTGATACGAATAAAGTAATTGCCGTCGTCGAGACTTCCCGCCTTGACGAGGTAAATCCGTTCGTGGAACCTGACGAAGTTTCCAGGAACATCGGTGAACGTATTCTGGACTTCATCTGCTTCGAAGAGAGTAAGGGCAGACTCCCCAAGGGACTTGCGTTCCAGAGCGGCGTGGGCAAGGTGGCGAATGCTGTGCTTAGCGCCATGTCCGACGACAGTCGCCTCGGAACCATCGACCTTTACACCGAAGTCATCCAGGAAGCCGTATTCCCGCTGCTGAAAAAGGGAAAGCTCGGTGTCGCTTCGGGTACGGCTCTTACTTTGTCTGAAAATGCGCAGAAGGAATTTGTCGAAAACAGCGCTGAATGGAAAAAGCACTTGGTGCTTCGCCAGCAGGAAGTGAGCAATAGCCCCGACGTAATTCGTCGTGTGGGTGTCATTTCGATGAATACGGCGCTGGAAGTGGATATCTTTGGCAATGTGAACAGCAGCCTTGTCTCGGGCTCTGCGATGATGAACGGTATCGGCGGTGCCGCCGACTTTGCAAGGAACTGCGCGCTGGGCATTTTTCTGACGCCGTCGGTTGCAAAAAATGGCGCCATCAGTTCGATTGTGCCTTACGTGAGCCATGTGGACCAGACGGATCACGACACGATGATTTTTGTGACGGAGCAAGGCCTTGCCGACTTGCGTGGGCTTCCTGCCGAAGAACGTGCAAGACTCATTATCAAGAATTGTGCGCACCCGGATTTTCGCGAACCCCTGACGGATTTTTTGGAATACAGCCTGAAGCACGCCAAGGGAATCCACATGCCGATTGCCCTGGAACGTGCCTTTGAGATGCACCGCCGGTTCCTCGAAACCGGGAAAATGCTGTAACATTCCCCTATTTTCCCCCTATTACCCCCGCAAGACGGGGGTTTATTTTATTTAACGGAAAATCTTTTTATATTGCTTAAATGATGCTGAAACGACGAACCAATCGCCTAATGGGGACTGTTGTCCTTACTTTTGCCACTTGCGCTCTGGTGGCGTGTTCGAGCCATGATTCCTCTTCGTCGTCTCCGGAAGAAGATTCCGCAGAAGAAAGCTCGGAATCCTCTTCGGATCCCCATTCGGACAAGAATTCCAGTGGAGTTGTTGCTCTCGATTCCTTGGGTCGCCCGCTGTCGAGTTCTGGCGTCGTACAGGGCGGTTCTTCGGCAGGTCTTTCGAGTTCGTCGGTAGGACCGGTTGTCGGAATCAAAGATACGGTCATTACGGACACGACGGTCGTGACGGATGTAAACGCCCTGCCGGACTGTTCTGCCGAGATTGAAGGTGAAACTTTCCTGGTCCAGAGCGAGAACATGCTGTATTTCTGTCTGGGCGGGGACTGGGTTGAAGCGGAAATGGTGGCCCAGGTTGCCCAGGTCGGCTGTCGCAACGGCGTGCTGACGGTGGGGGATGATTCCGAAGACGAAACTTCGGGGTCGGAAAGTTCCGGTGGGAATACGTTCCCCTGGGGAAATTTTGGTGGCAATACTGTCAATACGGCTGCCGTCGATACGGCGGAACCCCGTATGGTGGGAGCGCATCTTTTGGGTGTTGCCGAGAAGGGACCTTTCCGCTATGGAACCTCGGTGAAGCTGATTGAACTGGATAGCACGCAACACCTGGCCGATTCCAAGCGTACCCACAAGGCCTGCATTTTGAATGCGGAAGGTAATTACAGTTTTGATAGTGTTGATTTTGTTTCGCCATATCTGCGCGTCAAGGCGAACGGATATTTCAGGAATGAGTTGACGGGCGGATTGTCTTCGTCGATCGTCACGTTGGAAGCCGTGGTTGACGTGACGGAGAAGGATTCCGTAAACGTGAATATGCTGACCCACATGGAAGCTCCGCGCGTGTTGAAGCTGGTGGAGAACAGCGGCAATAATCAGCCTATCCGAGCGGTCAAGGCGCAGGCTCTGCGCGACATTCTGGCATCCTTCGAAATCCAGTTGGGATCTTCCAGCACCGGTGGAAATGGGGGTGGTTTCGGCTGGGGAAATTTTGGACAGCAACAACAGACGCTCACGACGGATGGTCGGTTTGCTGAGGATATCGGTCTCTTCGATGGTGACGAGTACAGCGGCGCCCTGCTTGCCATCTCGATCATGATGCAACGCAAGGGCTCTGGCAACGACATGATGCAGTATACCGCGGGTATTGCGGACCGTATCAAGGGTAACGGAAACTGGGACGACAACAACGCGAAGGCGGATTTGGCGGACTGGCTCATGACTCTAGATACGAGCGGATCTTATGCGACCATTCGGAACAATATCGCCTCGTGGCATTTGGGTGATGTTCCCGATTTCGAAAAGCACCTGAAACACTTCTGGACGACCGTCTATAACTTTGGCGAGTGCAATGCTTCTAATGCCGATTCCGTGAAATTTATCAGTAACAGCCTGAGCGCCTTCTTTGTCTCGGGTTACGATCTGCAGGGGCCGAAGGTTCGCTTTATCTGTGATGCCGAAACGCACGAGTGGCGTGCGGCGACCGATCTGGAAAAGGATACCTACGGTCTGCAGGGCGAGTACGAAGGCCAGCTCAAGGTGGGCCGCATCAATACCGACCGTTACTATGTTTATGAAAACAAAAAGTGGCGTGCGGCGACCAGCGACGATATTCAGGAGTTCGAGGATTTGGCCGATGTCTACAAGAGTCTCAAGTCTGGTGAAAAGGTTATCTTCCTGCTGCGTCATGCCGAAAGGACGAACGATACGGGGAAAAAGGGAAACTTGACAGACGGCGGAAAAACGCAATCCAAGAATGTCGGAGCAAAGCTGAAGGGCGAAAACATCTATTTCGCCAATTCGACTTATACGAGAAGCATAGAAACCTGCGAGAACATTGCAGCGGGTGCCGGCACGAGCTATTCGGAAAATACGATCGAGGACCTGGATGGTGAATGGTATGTGAAGGACAATTCGCAGTACGAAAGCTGCAAGAGCGCTAATGGCGGTGGATGGGGAACAAATTCGGCTTATGCCTACAAGGGAATATGTCCGGAAGCGTTCTACGATTTCGAAGACCGCAGTGAGGAATTCTTGCAGGAAATCGTCAAGCCGCATTTTGCGAAAGTGAAAAAGGTCGGCGTCTGGATTTCGCACGATACTTTCGTGGTCCCCTTTACCGCCTATTGTACCGACAAGAAGGTCAACCTGCGCTATTTTGATACCAAGCAGTGGATCAATTACCTTGCTGGAGTCGCGATTATCATGGATGCGAGCGGCAAGATGCGCTACGTGCCTGTAAAGGGCCTTGAGTCCGGTACGATGACGATGTAGTGTATGCCTTGCGTGGTGGGTGACCGCGCAAAAATGGGATGTCTTGGAAAATGGATTTGGTTAGAATAATTCGGTTGTGTGTTGTGCCGCTAGCTTTTGTTATGCTGTCGGCATGTTCTGGTGAAAATTCTACCGGTGGCGTCGAGGGAGGTGATTCGCCGGAAAACCATCACGGTTCATTGGCGCCTGTCGTTGTTGATACCGTGCGTGCGCCTTTGTATGTCTACGAAATTCTGAAGGAATATTCGTCTGTCGATGGCGCTGGTGATACTCTCGATTCTGTGCGGGTGGTCCTTGAGCCGTCAGGAGCAGACATCTTGACATTGCTGTCTCGCCCCCGGGTGGAGCAACTCCTGATGAACCATGTCCCCATGGATTCGGCGGTGGTGCAGGCGAAAAGAGAAGTGGCGGCCGCCTTCGGAATAGACTCCGTCCCGCTGGCCGCGGAATACGAGGCGGTCGTGCTCGCTATTTCGGCCTTGATCCAGAACCGGGCAAGCAAGGAAGAAACGGAAAATTTTATCCGTAGCGTGGGGGAGGATCTGAAGGGCGACGGTGCCTGGAATGATCCTAACCTGAAAATCCAGATTGCGGATTGGACCGTGGGAATCGATTCCGTATGGAAGTACAACGATATCCGCAACAACGTGATGTCGGCTTATGGCGGGAACGTGCCAAACTTCGAACGGTTCATGCGCGCCTTTATTCCGTTGGCTTACGCCTTCGAGCCTTGTACCGAGGCGAATGCGGGAACGGTCACTTTCGTGAATCAGGGACAGAGCGCCTTATTTGCAAATGACTACGAAACGTCGGACCATTCGGCGGTGCGCTTTATTTGCGATGTGAATAATAGGGAATGGCGCATCGCCCAGCCGATAGAAAAGGATACGGCAGGTTTTGGCCCGGGCGAATACGATAGGGAGGTCCGCGAAGGCCGCGTCATTCACGACAACTATTAC
>JAEEGJ010012589.1_pt1 | contig 20858 bp, 14 predicted proteins | sample 8958761 | NCBI WGS metagenome assembly JAEEGJ01 (sample SAMN16246546, study PRJNA631951) | gut metagenome | biome: gut microbiome; feature: rumen; material: RS-attached | host: Bos | place: Iran: Karaj | collected 2018-10
CAGGTTGATGTTTACGGTGAAGGCGAGGGCGCATTCTACATCGAGGTTAAGGATGGTAAGGTAGATGTACAGCCTTACGAGTATTTTGACCATGATCTTCGTATCAGATGTACTGGTGAAGAAATCATCGCTATAGCCGAGGGCAAGAAAAAGATCCTTGAAGAGGTAGCTGCCGAGAATGTAGAGGCTCTACGCAATGTCGGAAGGCTTGGAGAATTTGACTTGGTATTTGTAGGCAGACAGCTCAAGAATAAGGCTGCCAAGAAGACAAAGGCTTCTGTACCGGTAGAAAAAGCTGAAAAGAAGGCAGTAAAGAAGGAAGTATCTGCGGAAAAGAAGGCTGCCAAGACCGATAGGAAGGTCACCAAGCGTTGATAGACGGATTGGTTGCGGAAGATAGGAGGAGTATACATGAAAAATACTTTTAGATTATGGTTGGCAATAATAGTTACATTTTGTTCTTTATGTCTTTTTAAACAGATAGAGATTAAAGCAGATGATGAGGTGTCTATAGTTTCGGATAATGTGGATGATGAAGTTTTTGTTGGAGATACTGTTTCTTTAGATGTAATTGGAACTGATAATATTGTGCATTGGAGTACATCTAGAGGAGGATATGATGGTCAGGGCGGTACACCATATGATGATGTTGATGATGACAATGTGGCCATGATAGATTTAGAAGGTAATGCCACGATGTTTTCACCGGGCTACCTTAATGTAAGGATGAAATATAATGATTATTGCTTTTCATTTAGTGCCGAATTACTGAGGCAAAAAACAGAAAGATATTATTATAAATACATTAAACAGCCATATTTAAGCAGTTATGAAATAAGAGTTGGTGAGAAGAAAAAAGAACAAATATCATTGATTGGGGCAAAAGCAGTTTCTTACAAATCTTCTAATAAAAAAATATGCAAAATATCAAAAAAAGGTATAATTAAAGGTGTAAAAAAAGGAATCGCAACCATCAAGATAAAAGATTCTCTTGGAAGAGAATATAGTTGCATCGTGTTGGTTGGAGATGATACAAAAGATGAGAAAGGAATAAAAATAACTAAGAAAAGGTTCCCCGATACTGGATTTAGGAAATATGTTTCTGAAATAATAGATAAAGATAGTAATGGGTATTTGTCGAAAGGGGAAATATATGCTACTATCTCTATAGGATGTGGGGTAGATGAATATGAAGAAGAGTTTACATGGAAGATAAAGAGTCTTAAAGGTATTGAATTTTTTACAGAATTACAATATTTGAACTGTTCAGGAATGAAGTTAAAAGAATTGTCCTTATCAAAAAATACAAAACTATATTCCTTGAGATGTGACAATAATCATTTGAAAAAACTTGATATTAGCCATAATTCTGAACTTAAAGCGTTGATTTGTAATCATAATGAATTGTCGGAAATTGATTTATCTAATAATGGTAAGTTGGTACTATTGCAATTAGATTATAATAATTTGAATGAGTTAATTCTTTGTAATAATCCAGATTTAGAACAAGTATGGTGTTCTTACAATAAAATAATGAATATAAAATTGTCTGGCTGTAATAAACTAAAGGAGTTGTATTGTTGGAAAAACAATTTAACTACAATAGATTTTTCAACAAATAGTGAACTTCAAATTGTTGATTTAAGTTCTAATTATGATATTACTGAACTTGATATTAGTCAGAACAAGAAATTAGTCAGTCTTGATATCTCACATCTGGAAAATGTAAATACAATTGATTTGAGTAATAATCCAAAACTTAGATGTTTGAATGTTGATCGTTGTTATATGAGTGATCTGGATGTTACCCAGTGTCCTGAATTGGAAGTGCTTTCATGTGATAATTTATGTATGAAAACATTGGATCTATCAAAAAATCTTGAGTTAAAAGCATTTCACGATGGTTGCCAGGGGGGAACAGGTTGGGATACGCTCAATTATATAGATGTTAGTAACAATACCAAATTGATGCTTTTAGATTTAAGACTTACGCATATAAGTGAACTTGATGTCAGCCATAACCCTGACCTTAGAGTTCTAGAAGTGGGTAGTACTTATATAAAGACATTGAATCTAAGTAATAACAAGAATCTTGAACAGTTAAATTGTTATGAGACTTCTTTAAATCAATTGGATTTATCTGAAAATGTTAAATTGGAGTGGCTATGGTGTTCTGATTGTAATTTAGATAAACTTGATGTTTCTAATAATAAAAAACTGATGGGCTTATATTGTGATAATAATAACATTAAAGCATTAGAGCTTAGTAAAAACAAGAAACTCGAGTATTTACATTGCAATGGAAATAAAATAACGAAAATAGATATATCAAACAACAAAAAAATAGAAAAAGAAAACTTAAAAGTTGATTCAGAAACAGAAATTATAAGGTAAAACTATTATCAAAGTAACATTTGGTGTAGATTCCTTGGCTTTATTATCTGGCTGTGCCGTTTAGGATGAAGTATGAAAAATGAGCTGTCATATCCTGTGATATGTACAGCTCATATTCATAAGGGAGATAATCTATTATGAAAAAGTCCTGCATTCATTTTAGGTAATTCATATTGTGGCTTTCTTTAGTACCGTTATCAAACCTATGAAAGCGAGTATCGGTATCGCAACCACGAATAATCCTGCCAATGCGAACCCGATAAGCATAATGGGAAGGAGCAGCAGGCAGAAGAAAAACTTCGATATTCCCCAGCAGGCTTTGATGCCGAAAATCATCATTCTAAAAAATACATATATCATTGCGATTGTAAAAAGTATGAACATAGCACCCACCTCCTTGTTCTGCTCTTTGTATTTGTGTATTACCGCTTTGCTTTTTGTTGGAATTATTATATGACCTTTTTAGTCCCGGATAAATAGTTATATCATCGGAATAGATCATTCTAATTTGCTTTATCGAGTAATTCTTTCAATTTTTCTTTTGTATCCTGTGATATCTCGCGGAAAATTCCCTGATCACGATATGCTTCGTTCATCCGTCCGATCTCATCCAGCAGTTCCCTGCATTTATCAGAATCATTAAGTTCAATGAATACATCAAGCTGGAAGATCTTTAAATCGATCAACTTATCTATATAACGCAGCTCATCGGGATGATTCCCACAGATCTCAATAGCGTATTCGAGCATTTTCCCGGCATTTTTCATATCATTATGGAAAAACAGGCAGTTTGCTGTCGGGATGTAGATGATATCTATGATCTCAACATCTGTGGGGAATACTTTAAAGGCTATATCCGCAGCTTTCCGGGCAAAGTAGAACATCTCATCCGGATTCGGCTCGATCAGGGTATAGTACCAGGCTGTTATCATATTGTAGTAACAACGGTCTTCGCTGTCCTCCGGATCGGATTCTTCTAACATATCATAAACTCTGTTCAGAAGATCCGCTGCTTCTTCACCGCCATTCGGGGTGCTCCTAATCAGGATCATGGCCAGATCCATGTATAGTTTCGGAAGGTATCTGCGGCTGAGCTTGTCTGATGAATGTTCCATCTCTTCTATGGCAAGATCAGCTTCTTCCAGACAGTGTTCCAGCGGCTCGGCTTCTTCTTTGGTGTAAGGCACGTAGATACCATGACTGCAGGTATCGTAATATGTACCCATGATATCATGATAAAGTGCCTTTATGATGTGCCTGGGATGGATCCGGGTATAGTTTTCGGCTTCCTTTCCGATGGCTTTAAGCTGGACTTCGTTGTCGCAGCTTACATATATATCGCATACTGCCTTATGGTATTTCATAACAGTGATATCATAAGGTAAAGCGGTACCGTCATTCATTGTACAGAAATCACTAAGAGAGCCGGTATCACCTACAGGGATATCATCCCATGACCAGTTCCTGACAGTCTCGGATATAACCGGGTGGAGTCTTATGACGGACCCGTCATAGATCCAGCCTTCAGAGCTAAGCTGATGGATGGTATCCATGTCGAACTTCAGGATATTACGGATCATTTCCCTGTCCATACCCCTTACATCAAACAGAGACAGTACTTTGAGCATGAAACGACGGTCAGGAGCCATATTGCCGGCATCAAACAGTGAAGTTATGATATTTCTTAAAGTATCATAGACTTCTTCATCGTCTTTATAGTTACGGATCTTCTCATCGGAAATATGTGTGAATCCGTTTTCACGCATAAGCTCCAGAGCCTGGCCGATATTTATCCTTCCCTTGGCTATCTGTCGTGCGATAAGTTCCAGTGTTAGGGTATGTCCGTGTACCAGGTTTATAATCTCTTCAAATGATGTTTTTTCTTCCTTAGTCATTGAACGTTCAAGGTTGACCGTTATAAGATTGAACAGCTTTGCAGGGTCCGAGATAGCTTCAAGCTTCAGTACATTAAAGCTGTTCTTCGGAGGATCATTTCTTGTAACGACGACTGTATCATAACCGCAGTCAAAGATGAGGCTCAGATCCTTTGAGATCATCCCCGTATAGTTGTCTATTATGAAAAGTACCTTTTTGTCAGTACAGATATCCCTTAAGGCATTAAGCTTACGGAAAAAGTATTCATCACTGTCTTCAGACTTTGTCTGATGGATAGTACTGATCTGAAGCTGATTGTCGTCATTAAATGAAAGACGAAAATCCCCATTGTATTCTATATATATCAGGATATCATAATCCGGTTTGCTGAGAGTTATGAAGTTCCTGATAAGAGTGCTTTTGCCGATCCCGCCTATGCCGGAAAGGAAAAGCACATGGTTTTCTTTCAAGTTTGCCGCTAAAGCTTTAAGTTCGTCATCCCTGCCGGTAAAGTTGGGAGAGACAGGCGGAAACTTAGGGACTATGTATTCCTTTTTGCTTATGGCAGCTACAAGCTCTTCCAGGATAGATGATACCGGTGTCATATCAGTGAAGCGGTTGCTTGCAGAAGAACGGATAGTACCGCGGAACAATCTGGTAAGTAATGACTGTATATCGGGACGGTCTGTGTACCTGCGGTATTCACGCTTGCTTTCACTAAATGGGTATTTGGAAAAGCCTCTGTGGTCTTTGTCAGAGGAATGCCTGCCGAACAGACTAAAGAATACCAGCTCACCAATGGTATAGATATCAGCCTGCGGACCGATCTTCGATATCAGCTGGGGATTTAACTGCTCCGGTGCAGCCCATCCTTTGGTGCAGGAAATAACGGTATCATGGTTTACTTCGCTGATCTTTCTGATACTGTCAAAATCTATGAACTCTATAAGCTGGGTGATGGTATCATCTGGTGAGTTATGTAAGATGAAGATATTCTCCGGCTTAACATCGAGACAGAGATAGCCGGATTTATGATAGTGACCTACAGTCTTTGCGATAGTAAGGCATATCTCCATGTACTGCTTTAAGGTAAGGTTATTCAGTCTGCTTAAAGTGGAACCGCCATAGCAGGATACATCAATGAACGGGATACCCGAATACTCGAAGATGAAGCTGACAGGAGGAGTCTGGTTGTTCAAGGTTGAAAGCTGGCGGATGTTATTCTGCATCTTGCCGGATGCTATGAACCTGTCCTTGCCGTTAGCAAAATCATCCTGATTCTGAGGAGCATATTCTTTAAGGATACATTTAGACACAAGACCATCGCAGGACCTTTCAGCAAGGTAGGCGATAGTGTTCGCACCCCTGCCGATAAGCTCCAGTATGGTATATTCTCTGTTGTCTGTCTTAAATCTGTATCCGATATCCAACATAAACTGCCTCCGTGCTTCTGATCAAAACTTTAATCTTACATCTGCGATTATACACCATCGGGATCCTGTTTTATAAAAATGGATTCCGGCTGTTCAGCTCCGTCCGTATTCTGTAACAGAATACAGGGTAAGTAACGGATCATAGGAGTTTGCACAGTACATGAGCAGACAGTCAAACGGATGGCACATATAAATTTGGGCAAAGCCGCATGAGTCAAGTGCCATGTTGAGCTCATCCTTAAAATCCATAAGGTTTGCACATATGATGTCATTGTCCGTATTCTCAGCTTCACGATAAAAGTTATAAAACTTCAAGAGCATAAGAGTCTTACGGAGCAGCTCATATGAGACGGTTCCGTCATTAACTATCTTACCTAAAGTTACATCATTAGGAAGTGACTCTGTGAAATGTTTTGGAAGTCCACTTATCCTGCTTTCCTTACCCTGATATTTGTAGCCGAGCAGGGCAGAGATGGTAAGTCTGTTCAGTCTTTCGGGAGTAACTTTTTCGTTAACGGATTCACTGATTATGGCTTCCTTTACAAGCTCCAGTTCACTCATTATGATACTCTTGGCTTTCTTAAACTGCTGCTGGCTGTCGTAGCAGTGGGCAGCAAGGTATTTCATAAACTCATCGTCATCATCAATTTCCCTGATCTTAACCCTTATCTGCATGGTTTCTGTATGGACTGTTTCCTGCACGGGGTAGGATTCTGATTTCTTAAGCATTTCTACAATTGTAGCATAAGGCTTCTTATGATAAAGGCAGTAAAAGAATACCGCATCAAGCCTGTTCCTTAAGACGAAAGGCAGTGTAAGGAAGTCCTTCTGGAAGAAGATGGAAGTTTCCTTATAGTCCATGTCTAAGCAAAAGCAGAGATCATAGTTGTTGAGCCTGTTTACGGTTCCGGGAACTGTGCCCCTGATCCATTCAAGGATAGTTCTGGGGCAGGTTTTGCCAAGCCTGGTCTTAAACCTGCTTCTTATTTCTGTAAGCATGGTATCGGTATCACTGACCGAACAGGGTACTCCGAGGGTAGTGAGCCTTTCAGCCAGTCCCTCCAGGAAGATAGGCCTTTCTTCGAGGCTTAAGGCCATCTTTATGCCGTTAACTATATCCTCGGCACTCTCATAGTCAACCGGATCCCCGAAACATGCTGTATCAAAGATATTTTCTGTATATTCATCCCGGAAAAGCTCCGAGAACTGGGTGTTGTTATCCATCTGCAGTTTCCTCCGCACATATATATTTTAAGTATAAGAGAGTTAACATGAGATGTCAATAATCAGCGGCCGGAATCCATTTTTAAATTGCAGAAAAATAATGTGCTATACTTGTTCCATAAAATGAAAAGCGGATGGCGGTCAGCGTCAATTTGTGCTGGCAGCACACCACTTTTCAGGATGCAGTTGTTATAATAGTAATGGAGTTTAATGTACGCGGAGAGGATGGTGGTTTTATGATAACTTGTTCAAAATGTGGTGCGATGATTGAAGGCAATCCGATGACATGTCCGGAATGTGGGGCACAGATAGTACAGGATGCGGGGCAACCGATTGATTCTTACAGCAGTACCGACAGTGAAAAGGAAAATCCCATAGGGTTAAAATATACTGAAAGTAGTAGTGAGAAGACGATAATTGTCCAGCATAAGGATATCCTAGTGAGGATACTGTTGTTTATCCTTGTTGTTTGCGCCGGTTATCTTGTTTTTTCAAAGTTCAGGGAGAAGAACAGCAGCGAGAACATAGATTCATCCAACAGAGTGCTGGTAGTTTATATGAATTCGGATTCTTCAACGAATCAGTCTGATATGACTCAGATAAAGAATGCCTTTAATAATGGTGGGATGATAAAACTCGATCCGAATGATATAAGTACTGATCTGAAACTTCAGATGGAATCATACGGAGCAGCTGATGCTGATGGTATGTACTGGGTTACCGGTGCGGTCCTGAATTATATTGCAAGCAGGGGATGGAACCTGGTACAGGCTCCGACAACAGGACTGGTCAACTGCTATTATTTCACAAGGTAACCTGACTTGGAAGGGAATTAACAGCATGGGAGGAGAGAATTGCTTATGAAGAAAAGATTCAGTATAATAATTATTTTTATACTTATAGTTACGATGCTTGGCGGGTGCGGCAGTAAAGACAGCGAAACGCCGGTACCGGACACATCCAATACCGAAAATAGTGATGACGTAAAGTCAGCGGTAAATGACAATAAGAACGATTACTCTTCGTTATTTTCAGATCCGGCAAGTGAAGCGCAGGCCAAAGTATCTGATAAGAAAGAAGAGCCTACATCTACACCGGTTCCGACAACTAAGCCGGAGCCTGCAAGTACAACCATGATCACAGATATATCATCGTTAGGCAAGAATAAAAAAGTGTGGGCTTTTGATACATGGGGAATCTTTGATGATGTTGATTATTTTGGGGCAGAGAACTTTGAGAAAGATCTGAATGCCGGAAAGAACCTAAAAGGAAAGACAGTTATGTTTGAAGCTGTAGATGTAAGACCGGATTCTACTTTGGGTTATGACATCTGGGCTGGAGAACATCTGAATTTCATAACATCCAATAAAGAAATGTCAAAGGTTAAAGCAGGTGATATAGTTGTAGCTACTGTTGAGTCTGTAGATACTTGGGGCTATGGTGATTATTTAAGTTGGATCATATATATGGATATGTTTGCAGCTCCCGGCAAAACAGATAACAGCAGTGATTATGATGATTATGACTGGAGCTGGCTCTACGATGATCCTACCCCTGTACCGACGGAAGAACCTGCAAACTATACATATGAGTCTAACCAGTACTTCGATGTTATTGATACATATACTTATAAGAGCGGCAGGTACACATATATCATTCATAAGATATTAGGAAAAGCAGATAATACGGATGTAGATCTTACAATGTTTTTCTATGACAAAAATGATGATGTTATAGACAAGTGCACGCCTGATGTTACTGTCAATAATGGGTATTATAACTTTATTACATATTGGACAGAGGAGAAGGACTTTGATCATTATACAATTTCCTATACAGGCAGGAAAGGTTGGAGAGATGGGGATCCTGATCCTGTAAAAATGGTTAAATATACCAAGAAAGGTAAAAAAGCGATGATTACCTTTGAACAGACCGGTCAGATAGGAAGCTTTGCGGAATTTAAGCTGCTGTTCTTTAAGGATGGGAAACTGGTAGATCATGATTCAAGTTATTTTAATGTATATGTAAAGCAGCTGACAGGTGTTGGAAGCATAGATGTGGCTGAAGTCTCTGTTAGTGAAGATTTTGATACCATCGAGTATTACTATGGACCTTGAGGCTAAATAGATTATAGGAAACCAGAACTGGCACAATCCCAAAAGAATGGACCGGTTCTGGTTATTATTACTTTGGAATCTGTTTTTATAATGCAAAAAAAGCCTGTGATATAGTATGTACACCACAAAGGAGTGGCGGCAACTGTTAGCTAAAGTATATCAACATCGACAAAGGAGAATGCTTATGACAACATGCAGGTTTGAATGTAGCAATGAAACTGAGAACGAGATGCTTTCCACTAGAACCTGGCAGGCGGTAAAAGAATGGGATGAGTACGCTAAGAAACAGGTAATAGTCTGTAGGATGACAAACAAGGAAAAAGAAGCTTATCGTGTTTACCTGTCTATCGAAGACAGGGTAAAGGCATCGGTTTCTATATGCTTTGAAGCGTCCGACAAGACCGGCAGATTCTATGAATTAATCTTGGACAAAGGAGAAGAACAGAGGATATCTGTACCAGTAAATGTAAAGGCAAATATCTATTATGAAAAACCGGATTATGAGGACAGATAACCGAAGAGAAACATAAAACTGTAAGACATACGAGATAAGAAGTAAAAGAGTTAATATAGTTGGAAAAATGGGTGTGGCCGGACATTATAGTCCGGCTGAACTCATATATTAAAAACATATTAATTATTCACATTAACTATTATGTTTAAATAAGATACTGCCGATATATATGATATGGAGTTACTATATCATCAAGGAGGATATCTTATGGTAAGAATGCGCGTCAAAGAATTACTGGCAGCAAAGGGACATTCCAAGTATTGGTTGTTTAAACGGATGGGTCTCAGCTACCAGAATATATCAAGGATAATGGATGGAGAAACTGATGGAATCAGGTTTAAAAATCTAGAAAAACTATGCAAACTCTTAGAATGTACACCCAACGATCTGTTTGAAATTAAGTATGAAGAAGAGTAAGTATGTTAAGATATGATGAAAAAGATAGATTGAAATTTCTATAAGAGGAGACTAGCTATGAACAAGAGAACAAAATTGATTATATCATTCCTATTGGTAATTTCATTATGCTTATGGGAGAAAACGCCAACTAATATATTTGCTGACGAGACCAAGAACACCAAACTAGATGAGAATTTAGTACGTAATATGTATTGTGGTTATGATGTGACGGCTGGAAAAAATATAATGAATCCAGATGCGTTAAAACGTAGCCAACCTATAATTGATCCCGAAAGTAATTATAAGAATCATATTACACCCCAATATGGTGGTATGACACAGAATAAAACTATTATATCAAGTAGTATCAAAACAGAGAATTCTGAATATGCTAATCATATCAGCAATGGTGTCTTTGGTAATATTTTTGTGATAAATGTTGATATGGATGCATCATTTGCTAAGAGTGATAAACTCTCTAAAATAAGTTCCGAAAGATATGAAATATACTCTATGTATAAAGAATATTGCAGATATTATTTGGAAGGGGTTAGAGATGAAGATTATAAAAACTATCTTTCAACGAATTTTAAAGAAGACTTGTATAAGGTGAATTCAAGAAGTTTGGCAAAACAGTTATTTGATAAGTATGGAACACATCTTATAACTGGATACATATTTGGTGGACGAATGGATGTAACCAATTACATGGCTACAAGCTCAGAAGAACATGATTTAAGGAATGCAAAGAGTTTCTCTGAGAAAATGGGTGGATTTATTAGCAAAGTCAGTGCCGGAGAAAAGGTTTCTTTTCAAGAAGAAGTTGCTAGTGTTGAAACTGATTCTGAAACTATAAGCGAGTTTGACTTGAGAGCCTATGGTGGCGAAGGCGGAAGTATGGCTACTGTAAGTGATATGTTTACATATAGTAATGTTATTGTGGACAATGGGAATGGAAACAATTCTAATGCAGCAAGGTATAATTATCAAAGATGGACTGACTCAATAGACAGAGGGGTTAACCTTACCATAGTTGGCATTCCGGATAATGGAAATGCTAAGGCAATTCCTTTGTGGGATTTACTTGATTACAATGATTCAAGAAGTATTGAAATTCGAGAATTACTGATAGACGAGTTCATAGAACGCTGTGGAGATGGGTATAGTAAATATCTTGAAAAATATGCACCTCAAGCTGTATCAAATCAACGTAGAGAAGAGATTAATTTTGGATTTCCTGTTATGAATGGAGTCTATATTCGTACCCCTAATGATTACTTCTATTATGTTGATGCTGAGGACTTGGTGAGGGGAAAGGAACATAATGAAGTACACAAAGGGGATAAAGTCTATTTAGACTTAGAAAATGTTTTTGAGGATAATATCGAAGTGTCTTGTCAAAATGGCAAACCGATTGACGAGCGAGCCGGGGTATTTGAGGTAAAAGATGTAAGCGGAAATTTTGCAGTTGTTGTGAAAAACAGTAAAGGAGAAAAACATACTTATATTGATGTGCCGATTCAAAATACGGTATTTGAAGGAGGAATGGGAACAGAAAAATACCCATATATAATTGTAAACAAGGATCAGTTTGGGAAAATAATGAATCAGAATTATTCATCATTTCAGCTTCAAGCAGATATAGACTTTGGAGGTGAAAAATTGACATCTTTTGGAGAATTTGGAGGTACACTAGATGGCAATTTTTGCAAAATAAAGAATTTTATCATAGAAGCCGGTAAGGATTATGGATTGTTTTCCAAATTGACTAAAGATGCTACGGTAAAAAATCTTGGAATTTTTAATGCTGGTACCTCGACTAACTCGTCACAATTTAGTGCCGGTGGTTTGAACTATGGGGAAGATTATGAAAAAGACACATATACTGTTAATTCGATTGAAGCTCTGAATGCGGGGATTATATGTGGTGTAAACGATGGTGTTATTAGTAATTGTTATGTTCAGGATTGTTACATAAGAGATATTATAAAAAATAATGATTCTTATGAGGATACTCTTCATAATATAAATATATGTATAGGGGGGATAGCTGGGAAGAATAATGGAGAAATCAGTAGCTGTATGGTTAATAATTCCCAACTCTTAGGATCATATATTTATACAAAGGATGATAAGAATAGTAATATTTATGTATATTCAGGGACATTGGTTGGAGAATTATGTTCTGGTACAGTACAGTCTTGTGTTGCTGATCAAGGGACAAATGGAACAGTAATGTCTCAAATCATTAATGAATATTCAGGATCATTATGGGATCCAGATGTTACTGCAAAAGCATATTCTACAGGGTTTATTGGATATTGTGATGGAACTGCAGTTATTAAAAATTCATACTGTTATGTTAGGAATATACATAATAATAATTTATATCCAGCAGTGGCATCTGAATTTCATTCAACAGATATGAATCTTAATGCCGAGGTACACCAAGCATATGCCAACGCAACAATTATTTGTGGAGATAACTTTAATGCCACAGTGACTAATTCCTATGCGTATTCAGATGATGAGAATTTGCAAATAGTTGGTATAAGGCCTACTGAAAATTGTAAAAAATCGACTGACCAAGAAGAATATTCATCACTTCTAATCTTTGAAAAAAGGAAAATAGAGAACACGGGGGCTTTTGATAGTATAGGTCTTGATAAGGCAAGTTATGATTATGATACAGCTAATAATGCTTTTTCAAGGATAAAACATATATTAACTAAAAACAGAAGTGATTTTATAGAAATATCCTTAGACGAATCAGGGGATGATTTCCTTCTCACAGATGTTTATTCAGGCTCGATTTATAGATTACATGGAATAAAGTTGAAAAAATCAATTAATAAGGAGAAGAATGAGGATATATCTATTTTCAATGTAAAGGTGGTTGATGTAAAAATCAATGTAGATAACGACAAATACAGAAATATGACAGATAGAAAATTGTTTTCAACTGACCCGAACAAATATCAGTTAGTATTCTCTATATATGGTGGCGAAATAAATGATAAAAATTATACTTATTTAAAAGTAAGAGAGAAAAATCTAGTCGATATTAAAGTCGTTTCTGACGATTTAGGTTCAACTCATATGTATTATGATGAAGTGGAAGATTATTTTAATACATGGTCTGCAGATAAAATAAACATTATTAAAGTGATGACTGATGGAACTAGCGAACCTGTGGGAAAATATGAGCAGTCAAAGATAAGTCTTACTAACAAATATGACGAAATAGGAATAGGGGAAAATACAATTCAGGTAGAATATAATGATGGAACTGAAAAGTATACTTCATCATATGTCATAAATGTTGAAGAAAGAAAGTTAGTTTCTGTTGAGCTTTCAGAACCTGTAAAAAAAGAGTATAGGGTTGGTGAAGTATTTGATGTATCCGGCATGACTATGACTTTGAAATATGATAAGGGGAATCCAGATACAAAAGTGATAAAACTTGATAAGGATGATAAAAATATTGAGATAATAAATGGTACGATAGTTAAAGGTGAAAACAAGATTGCAGTAACATATAAAGATTATAAGACAGTTGGTTATGTCACCGTCACTGGAAAAGATGATGGTATTTTTACCCCTACACCTGAACCAACCGAAACGCCTACGACTGATTCAAATGGGACCCCTACACCTGAACCAATTGAAACGCCTACACCTGACCCAACTTCTGTGCCTACTCCAACACCTCTTATAGAGCCAATTCCTACTCCGATCAATCCTGGGGTTATTGCAGGTTTAGTATGCTTTATATTTGCAGCAGTGGGAGTGGTAGTTTATATCATTAAAAAGAAAAAAGAAAAAATATCTTCTAATTCCGATACGAATGTAAATGATAATAGTGATAATGACAAGGATGCAGAAGACGGAGATGAATGAATGCACAATAAGACGATTAGAGTATTTCTTATAATAGTCATAATTCTCGGAATAAGTATAAGTAAAGGTAATTTTAGTGCCTCGGCAAATAAAAGCGTAAAGGATGAACTTGTTGTTGATGTTCTATCTGTAGAAGGGGATTGTGTAATTGTTACATATAATGATGTTGAAATTCTTATTGATTCTGGAACCTCGGATAAGGATTTTGAGAAGATAAAAAATAAGATGGAAGATATCATGAAAAATGATGATGAAAGGAAATGGGATTATCTCATATTTACACATCCACATGAGGACCATATTGGGAACGCTGTAAAGATAATGGAATTATTCACTAAAGGTGAACCTAATTGGTCATTAGGTACGATTGTTGATTATGATTTTCCAGAACTAAATAATGATTTTTATAAGACAGATGTAGCTAAAGAGTATAGATCTAATCGACAGGATACTTGTAGGAAGACGAAAGCGGAATATTTTACTGCTTCATCTTTAAGTGTGAATACATTGTTGAAAAACTTTTCTTTAAGTGATAATTGTAATTTGTATATCTTATTTAATAAATATGATACATATGATAAGGTTACAGATAATGGTAAAAATACTTTGAAGTTGAACAAGGAACCTAATTTATTAAGCGTTTGTTGTCTGATTAAATACAAGGATAATAAAATCTTATTTACAGGTGATTTGCCAATTGAAGCAGAAGAAAGTTTAATCTATTATCATCAAAATATATTGGATGGTGTTACCTTGTACAAAGCAGCACATCATGGTAGCACAACTGCAAATTCAGATGAGTTGTTAGAAGTCATTAGACCCCAATATATAACAGTTTCAAGAATGAGTAAAGCAAATGTTTTATCAGCTTTTTCAAGATTTTTTAAATACACTGATTACATTTATCCTACTTCTGTAGAATATACATCAACAAAAACATATCCAGAACTATATGGTGATGAGGTGTTTAAATTTAACGGCTATAATATGACGGTTCAAGTTTCGCATAACTGTTTTGGTGATAAAACCCCTTATCCATTATGGGATACATACATAGATGAATATGGCGTATACTGGTTTGCTACTGAGTTGGATAATGAAAGCAGTTCAATTTCAGAATTGGTTTCAGTGTATACATTTGATGAAGGAAAACCTACAAATAGTAATTGTACATTAGTTAAATATGGACATTATGATATTTTGATTGATTGCGGTAGCTCTGAAACTGATGATATATCTTTTGTTGATTTGTTATCAAAGTATGTTGTAGATAAGAAAATAGAATATGTAATTGTTTCACACTATCATGTTCATAGTATAAGTCAACTTATTGATACAAGATGGAAAAAGGGAGTATTTAGTACCTTTAATATAGGAACTGTAATCGATGGAAAAGGAACCAATTTTGAATCCCAAAAAGAAGACTGCGTGTTTTATTCTGAATATAAGGAAAAAGTAAAATTAGCTGACAGGAATATTACGATAAAGTCAGGCGGTTTTGAACCATTTAGAATAAACGATTCTCTCTCTTTTTCAGTATTTGGAAATGGAAACGGAGATAGTGATTTAATTGATGAGAATGATTATTCATTAATAACGATATTTGATTTCCATGGGCTAAAAATGCTATTCGTTGGTGATCTTGAAGATTATACAGGTGTTATGGAAAACGATAATCTAAAGAAAAAAATTAAAAATGTAACGTTTTTAAGGATGTCTAATTCGGCAGTTACCCCTTCAAATATGAAATATATTAGTGAGTTTGCGGAGCTAACGAAACCCTACTATATAGTTATAGGTACGCCGATTGGTTATAGACTAAGTAATGGCAAGGTTTTATTTAGTGAATCTTCACTTCGAAAGATTAAAAACATTTTTGGCATTCCTCAATATGGGCATTTGTTTTTTAAAGGATATCTGGGAAGTGATATGCAATATCACTATAATACGAATCCGAATGAGAACAAGGTGAATTTTATAGCTGAATATAAGGGAGGAATTACAAGACATGGAATGGAATAATTAAACATAACTGTCAAGTCAAGGAATTCTGTGGTATTATGTTTTTGATGGCAGAGTAGAATATCTCGGATACGTAGACGAAATCGGATACTTCTACTATTCAACAACTGATTGATGGAGTTCTGCAGTAGTTGAGTGCTTTATGAATTTGTTTTTTATATATCGGGCGGATCTGATACCGCTCGATATTTTTTGAAGAGTAGTTTGTATCGAAGTGTCGAAAGCCCGCAGGTAGCATATGGAATTCATTTTTAAAATCTACCTCGGTAGTTGTGGTATATTGTTACACAAAAGTTAACAGATGTACAATAACAAATATCAGACAGAAAGGGGAGTATGTATGAGTGCAGGATTAGGTTTTCTAGGGTTTATAGTACTGTTTGTTCTGCTGATGGGAAGTAGTAAGTGGTTACTGACTTATGAGAGACAGGAGAAAATAGCAAAGGAGAGAAGAGTAATAAACTCAGACATGCTCAGCCGTGATTACAGCGATGTTCCTTCGATAATAAACTGTCCCAGATGCGGATCAAAGGCTCATGTAACTACTTCAGTATCGATTCCTTCCATATTGTCGGAACCCGGGAAGTTAGAGTTCAATAAGTTTGACATTAGGATTTATCATTCGGTTCATTGTAACAGTTGTTCCCTTGGTACCGGAAACCGTGAGGAGATGGCAGAAGTTATGAGAGATTGGAATTCTCAGAAGATGATTGAAAAATGAATGTTGAAAAGCCAGATTTTGGTCTGGCTTTTCTTATTTCTATGGCTATAGTTCCCTGTTTTTGTCCTTTGTCGGGAAGAGTAAGGTTCGGTCTGGTTCATCAAGAAATTTCGTGATACTTTCTTCCATGGAGTTCAGTCTGTTATGCTCTCTTTCTTTAAGATGATATGAGTCATATAATGCCTTGCGGTCAGCTTTTAGTTTCTGTAAATGTTCTTCAATGTCTCTGACCTTCAGGGTGACAGGATCTATTCCGCTGTTCTTCAGCCAACTCTTGGCTCCTTCATACAGGCGGAGCTGGTAATCATGTTCCCTCTCGTATCTCTCTTTATCTTTGGATTTCTGATAATTATCACCGTACTTTTTATTCTCGGCATATCGTTTTGCAAACGTCAATATCTGGCTAAAATCTCGGATCTTTTTATCAAGATCTGCTACGGTTCGCTTCTGGTTGCGGGCCTGCATCTGCAGTTCTCTTATTCTTGTGTGGAGCTCTTCTCTGGACTGAAGTCCAAGATCACCCAGTTCAGCATACATCGTTGCTACACGCTTCAGATTTTCTTTATCCTGATACTTGGATAGAGCGATGCTTTTCGATAGTTTTTCTTCGGAAATATCGACGAGTTTTGTCGGTGTATAAGCGGTTCCCTGAATCGTTTTTAAGATAGGAGAGAGTCCTTTCTCCTCTATACGTTCTTTTATTCTTTCCTTTGTGTAATCGGGTCCTAAAGTGTTTGCCCGGCCTCTTACAAAACGGTCTTTTCCAAAGGGGCGAAAAGTGATGTATTTGGCAGATCCTTCACCAAATGTTTCTCCACGAATCTCATAGCCTTTGTCTTTCATAAGAAGCAGAAATTCTTCATATGTTTTGGCCAATCGGATGCATTCATTTATATCTTTCTTTACCTGGGATTTCCAGGAATCACCCTTTTTGGTGTGATACCATTCACTATAAGTTTTCCCTGTTTCCCTGAAGTCTTTTATGACGGATTTGTTGTGTTCGGCACATAGCTCGTCGCTTATATCCCGGATATGGTAGTAGTTCTTGAAAGTGGACCGGAATTTATGGTGATCTATGTTATCGGCGGCTGCGAATATGATGTGGTTATGTATATGTTCACGGTCTATATGCGTTGCAAAAACATAGGAATATCTGCCCTGCAGGAAACGGTCGGCAAGCTCTTTGCCGATCTGGTGGGCTTCTTCTCCGGATATCTCCCCCGGGGCAAAGGATTGGATGAGATGATAGGCTATATTTTTGTCAGGAGATTTGGTTTTTCCTAAGGCAAATTTGAAATCATACTCAGCCGTTTCCCTGCCGCAGCCGAATGTGGTCACCAGCACATTATCATCTGTTTTATGAGGGTTGCATATGTATTCTATCGCCCTTCCGACGGTAGCATTGATAGCATGGATTTTTGTAACTGCCATATCTTATCCATCTCCTTCTTAAGTTCATCTATATCCGACTGAAATACGCTCCGGGTCTCATTGCAGCGGTGTGCTACCTGATTAATATTGTTGGATATGTTACTAAGCAGAAAGTTGTACCGCTGTATCTCGGAAAAATCTATATCAAAGACATATCCGTCCCTGATAAGCTGGCGTATCAAGGCGGACTTACTTTTCTTGCCTGACATCTTAAATTTCTTATCTAAAAGCTCAGCTTCGTCTTCTGTTAAGTATACCTGGATAGGAACAGTCCTTGTTCGTTTATACATTATGATCTACCTCTTTTCTTATGATTATATGATTCGGCTTTTACTGTTTTTTTATGATAATGGCCGAATGATGTATTTGCGTTGTCTGATGATTTTACAGGTTTCTAAAACCGGGGGATAGGGGAACTCCCCTGCAAGCTAAAACGGGTGATTTTTTCAGACATGAAAATGCCCGTTTGCCGACACTCTGTCATGAAGAGTGTCATGCTTGCTATCCGAGCGAACCCCCGTTTTCGGGGTTCGCATTATTGGGTACAGCGGGCAGAAACAAGGCAGTAAAAAAAACAAAAAACTGCTAAGGCTCTCCGGTAGGGAGAACCGTAACAGTTTCTGCGTTAAAGTTTTGTGATTTGGCAGAATTATTGTAACATATATAGATGCATAAAGCAATTAATACTTAACAAAGATTTTGAATCAATCAGAGAACCGTCCCGCTGATTGATGCTTTTAGTCAACCATGTCAACTCATTTCATATTTTATTCAAACATCTAAATCGGGAATCATTTCTTTATTTTTTGTTTAAGTTTTAATATTGGATTTTCACATGAACATGCCGCTTCAATTTCTTCATCAAGATTATGATTACTAGGCATACTATTGTAAATATAATTATTCAAAAAACAGCTTTCTAAACCTATAGCATATTGTTTATATATATATCCAATACCTGTTTCATCAAATATTTTATCATTGAATGCATAAATATCAGTGGGTCTTTTAAAATATGGTACCTCTTCATATAAATCTAGCATATAAACAATAAGTTCTGCAACAGCAAGATTACCATTTGTAAAACTTTCTTGATCTTGTCTTGTTACATCCCTAAAAAGCATAGGCTGGGATAATTCATAAAGAAATTCAATATTTTTTTGTACCTTTGGATTTAAACATAAATCAGTAAATTGAATCATTTCTTTTTGAGTTCTACCAGTGTCATCATAAATATATTCGTCAAATCCAAAATTTTCATAATGCTCATAGTTATATCCTTCGATTCTTTCACCAATTAAATCATCTAACATATCAGTCTTTTTTGAAATTTCTTTTTTGCTACTTACTTTAAATATCGTAAGCCAATCTTCTTCATCTACAAAGTCCATATTAGCTGTTGCTACTAAAACCCTAATTTCTTCTTCTGAATATTTGGGATATTTTTTGCATAACTCTTTAATTCTAGCTTCTATCTGTTCAGCAGTAATAGTTTCATCTACCACTTCTTCATATCCAAATTTTTCGCCGATAGCTAAAATTTCTTCAGGATTCTGTAATTCATTAATCTGTTCAATAATAGTTGCTTTTTCATTGTCACCTAAATCACTATTACCATTAATATAATCAATAATATTTGTTCTGGTTTGACTTAATAGAGTTGTAACCCCTTTCATCTTTTTAACATAGCTGTTTTTCGCCTTTTTGGCCTTTGCTTTTGTCTTTGTGGCATAAATTTTCTCAACGCCTTCATCTTTAAAATTTTCTAATTTAGACAAACTATAATCGGAGTATTCATTTTTAGATACCAGAGACTTATAAGACTTGAGCAAGCTTTTCTCCATCTTCTTCTGATATTTTACGAATTTAGATGGTTTTGCACTATCAAGCAATTCCTTGTACTCATTATAAGTTTCATTAATGCTCGCCTTATCCTTGCAGGCCTTAATGGCCGTTACACCATTGTTGTAGTATTCGGTCAATTTGTCGTACTCTTTAGCGGTATAATAACTCTTACTATAATATTTATATACCTTTTCCAAATTCTTTAATGCCTTAGATTTATTCTTCTCTAAAGTATCTTTTGATGATTCCGCAGCATATGCCGCTATATTTCCGCCAAAATCAAAGCATAATGGGATAAAAGTTAATGCGATTCCCAAAAATACAATAGCGCCTAATGTTTTTACCGTATATTCCGCCACTTTAGATTTAAACTTTTTACCCATTTTGTTTACCTTCTTTCATTTTATGATAATGACGAATTCCATTCTGTTGTCTGCCCGATTTTTGAATCCAGGCTTATCAAAAATCAGATACTTCTAGTTTTTCTTCAAAATTATTATATCACTAAGCATCCTTTGTTTCAATAACATTATGGGGAGATGCCAATTTTTGAATGTTATGGATTTATACAATACAACCCCTGTTTTAGGTTAGGGGTTGCCGAAAAAAATATACAGATACATTTGAGTTAGTCTTGACTAACCGGGGGGGGTGATATAATAATAATTAATCTTCTGCCAGAAGATCAGAAAAACAAAGGAAGGGGAAAACTATTTATGAAAAAACATTTTTTAAGACTTATGGGAGTTGTACTTGCCATGGTGCTTATTATTGGGACGGTGCCCGTGAGTGCAGCCAAGGTTAAGTTGAGCGTAAAGAAAAAGACTATGTATGTTGGCGATTTATTATTCATTGAATTAAAAAATGCTAGTGAATCTGTAAAGTGGAACTCTACTAATGGAAAAGTAGCGGTTGTAAATCATGGGGTTGTTACTGCTTTAAGTAAGGGGAAGGCAACCATCTATGCATCCTATAAAGGAAAG
>JAEEGJ010012590.1_pt1 | contig 20855 bp, 19 predicted proteins | sample 8958761 | NCBI WGS metagenome assembly JAEEGJ01 (sample SAMN16246546, study PRJNA631951) | gut metagenome | biome: gut microbiome; feature: rumen; material: RS-attached | host: Bos | place: Iran: Karaj | collected 2018-10
ACTCGAACCCGCGACCTTTTCGTTACGAATGAAATGCTCTACCGACTGAGCTATTGCGGCTTGGTGCACTGCGATGATTTGCAATGCGGGTGCAAAGGTAGCACTATTTTTCTAAACCAGCAAACTTTAATTCACAATTTGTTTGCTATAAGTAATCCTGATCTTGGCCTTATCCAGTAGCAGACGGGCTATCGCCGGACGGGATACCATGGGCGAAATCTTGGTCACTACCGATGAATTGCCACCATAAGAATAGTAGGAATAGGACGTCGGATAGGTGTATTCGGTAACGTCAACCGGTGTCAAGGTGAAGTTAAAATCATCCTCGGTGGCAATTCCTCCCTGGTTATTGATGATGTTGATCATATAATCCCTCAACCCGGTGAACACATAGCACTTTTGGTATTCACTATACACAGCATAGAACGAATCCTTGTTGTTCACCAGACTGTCGCCGTTGATGAACTGATCCTTCTTGGACGTCTTCACCATCAGCAGATAGGTGGGCGGCTTGATGTTGTATTCGGTCACGGGAACGCTGACCGGAAGTTCCAGTGTCAACGTGTTGATGACGGCCTGATTATTCCCCACATTATCCTCATACTTGTCGATGATATCCTGAATGGGGAAACGCAGCTGAACCTCATAGCCCGCCGGTGCGGCAATGATGGCATCGCCTGCATTGACCATCTCGCGGACGGCATCATCAATCTCATAGCGGATGATGTTGTTTGAAACGACCTCGGGAGTCGAAGCCAAATACGTTTGACTGAAGGTCGAGTCAACCTCGGTCGAGTCGTTCACAACAACATGCCTGTGATAATAGACGTCAAACTCGGTAGCCTTGATATTCAGCACATGTCCGCTGCCGTAGCTGTTGGTGATATAGATGCCGGGGAAGATGTCGGCAAACGTCTTGGGGCTCATGAAACGGGAGGGGTCTTCGACATAGGCATTATAGACATGCCTTGCAAGCTCAACAGGCATGGGCACCGAGATCACGCGCACCGTATCCTGAACCGAGGTAGCGCCCGTTCCCGTATTGGTGGACGTAGCCAGTTCCAGCCAGCCCGACATGGGCGAATAAGGCTCTGTGGCCAGCAGTTCATCGCTATCGTAGTAATCAGTCGGGTCAAAGTCACTGTAGATGGGACTGGGCAGCGCCTTGTTCAGGGCGTACACTTCCATCCTCATCGGTGCCAGTGCGTCGCCGGTGTAGCCATTGCTGACGGGCAAACGCAGTTTCAGGCGGCAGGAGTCGATCGACTGGGCCGTAATGCCAGTGGTGTCGATATTGGCAGCAGGCATCCACATGGTAACGGCCGAGGCCGTCACGCGTCCAAAGCCATCGGCGTTGAGGTCTCCCAGCATCTTGGTGGTCGTGCGCATCTGCACCCTGTCGTTAAGAACCGAGCGGCCAGTGATCACAAATGAAGAATCCTCGATGATTGACGAGACACTGTCGGTGATAGACACACCGATGGTCTCATCGATGCACGACTGCAGGCCAAGCAGCAAGGCTGCCGCCAGTATCACCTGGAAAAGATGTTTCATATTCTCGAAATGAATAAGAGCAATTTGATTTAAGAATAACGAAAAGACGCCGAGCCTCAATCAAACAACGACGAGTAGAACTGGGTCACCTTGTTGACATCGTCGTCATCGACAAAGTCCAACTTGGGCAATGACGCGGCAGCCTCGAGCACCGTATTGCTCACGTCAGGCTCACACGTGATGACGGCATCGCTGTATTTCAACGAATAGGCCATCAGCTCGTCATAATCCAGTTCCTTGTCCATGATGGGCTTGAGGGCGCTCTTGGGCAAACCGTCCTGGCGCATCTTCTCGCCCAGGCGGGCATCGAGCCTGCCGGGAAGCTGCTCATTGAACAACGCGGTCACAATCTTGGCGTCGCGGAACGAGGGATCGTCGCCATAGAGCGCACGGATGTAAACGGGAGCCAGGGCCGAGATCCATCCGGTACACTGGATGATATCGGGAACCCAACGCATCTTGCGAATCGACTCGATGACGGCACGCACAAAGAACATGCTGCGCTCATCGTTGTCCTCGATCGAGCAGTTCATCTCCAGCTCATCGATGCGGCTGCTGGCAAAATAGTCCTCATTGTAAATGAAATATACTTGAAAATGAGCCTGTTGCAGGGTAGCCACCTTGATGATGAGAGGATGGTCGGTGTCATCAATGATCACATTCATGCCCGAGAGCCTGATCATCTCATGCAACTGGTTGCTGCGCTCGGCTATCATGCCATACTTTGGCATAAACGTGCGCTCCTCAATACCCTGTTCCTTAATGCCTTGAGGCAATAAGCGGCCAATCTGGGACAAACGGCGCTCAGGCACATAGGGCGCTATTTCCTGCGATATGAATAAGACTTTCTTTACATCCATCTTGCTTTCTCTTCTAGAATAAATGCAAAGGTAGCAATTTTTTTTCATTTTAGCACCATTTTTGCGCGCCCTATCCGTCATTTTTAAGTAAAATCCCACCCTTTTTAACATCTTCTAAATCTTTTTGCACGGCTATGGAGCCCCACTCGGCAAAAAGAAAGGAGAGCACTTCCTTCAAACAGGAAATACCCTCCACTTTCAAAACACACACACGATTATCTCATTTCATATCGCCTGCAAGACAGTTCGTTTAGCCCATTACCTGTCTTTCTTGCAAGCTTTGTCGCAGCCATCACAGTTGCCGCCCTTCTTGGGTGCTTTGTCGTGACCGCCGTGCCTGGGGCCATAGTGTCCACGCTTACCCTCACGCTTCTGCAACTCGGCATACTTGGCAGCCTGCTCAGGGGTCAGCAGCGACTCGATCTTGGCCCGGGTGGCATCACGCTGGGCCTTCATCTGCTCTCTTTTGGCCGCCATGGTGGCCTCATCGGGCTTCTCGGCGTGCTCTTTCTTGGCCATACGCTCTTTGCCCATCGTCTGCATCTCCTCGGTATAGATCTTGGCGATTGCAGTCTTTTGTTCCGGCGTCAGTGACAAAGCCTTGTCCAGACGTTCTACTCGCCTTTCCACCATTTGCTCCGGACTCATGTCGGCGCGGCGGGGTGGCTGTGCGTTCATTACCATCGTGCCCATCAGGGCAATCGCTAATGCTAAAACAATCTTTTTCATTTTTGTGGTGTTTTTGAATTGATAATGTGAATAAATGATAAACAATCGTGATATATCGAATTTGTTCAACGACAAAGTAAAACAGAATTTTTCAAACAAAAAAATGCGCTCAAGCCACTTCGTGACCAATGGCAAAATCATGTTGACAAATGCCCCGATAATCAAGACAAAAAACCTGAGACAAAATCCGCCACCAGCGAAGAAAAACACCAAATTTTCGTCAAGAAATCAAAAAAAATGTAATAATCCCATACAACCTATCGATTATTGCCGTATATTTGCATTTCAAGAAAGGATAAAAAAGGTTGTTTATGCTCACTCAGATTTATAACGGACATGTGCTCACTCCCGAGGGATGGATCAATGGTGGCTCGGTCATCATTGAGGGGAGCCGTGTCAAGGAAGTGAGCAAGAGCAGCCGCCAACTCGACGGCATGGACAAGGCCATCGATGCCCACGGCATGCATGTCGTGCCCGGCGGCATCGACCTTCATTGCCATGGCGGCGGTGGCTGTGACTTCCAGGAGTGTACACGCGAGGCCTTCGAGACGGCAGCCAGCACCCACTTGCGCCACGGCACCACGGCCATCTATGCTACACTGTCGTCCTCGCCCATCGACATGATGGAACGGGCTTGCCAGACGTGTGACGAGCTGATGCGTGAGCCCGACACCACCATCATGGGCATGCACATGGAGGGACCCTACTTCAACCCTAGCAAAGCCGGTGCCCAAATGCCCGAGGTTATCCGCATTCCCGACCCCAACGAATACCGCCACATCGTCGAGGACTTTGACTGCATGAGGCGCTGGGACACGGCTCCCGAGCTGCCCGGTTCCATCGAGATGGGCCAGTACATCACGGGCAAGGGCATTGTAGCCGCCATTGGCCACACGGCCGCCGAGTATCAGCACGTCAAGGCTGCCTGGGACGCAGGCTACACCCTGGCCACCCATTTCTACAACGGCATGCCCGGTTTCCACAACGTGCGCGAGTTTAAGCACGCAGGCACCGTCGAGAGCGTCTATCTGCTCGAGGACATGGCTGTCGAGGTCATTGCCGACGGCATCCATGTGCCTTCCACACTGCTCAACCTGGTCTATCACATGAAGGGTGTGGAGCGCACTGCCTTGTGCACCGACGCCCTGGCCGTGACCGACAGCGAAAGCGAACACGCCTTCGACCCGCGCGTCATCATCGAGGACGGCGTGTGCAAGCTGTCCGACCGTAGTGCCCTCGCCGGCAGCATCGCCACCATGGACCGCCTCATCAAGACCATGGTGCGCATCGTCAATGTGCCCCTGCAGGATGCCGTGCGCATGGCCAGCGAGACGCCGGCAAGAATCATGGGCATCTATGACCGCAAGGGCTCTCTGCAGCGCGGCAAGGATGCCGACATCTTGCTGCTGGACAGCGACATAAACCTGCGTGGCGTGTTCTCGTTGGGACAGTTCGTCAAGGGCAGCGACCGCATCGCTCCTGCCGAAATTGTCGAACGATAACACCTCAATTTCCTCCAGATAACAAAAAAATCATTCAAATTTTTGACGTTATTCTTGCACAGGAACAAAAATGGCATTATCTTTGCACCCGCGTTTGAGAGAAAACGCTATATATGGTGGACGTAGCTCAGCTGGTTAGAGCGTCGGATTGTGGTTCCGAAGGTCGTGGGTTCGAGCCCCATCTTCCACCCCAACAAAAAGAATAAACCCACATCGATTGCCGATGCGGGTTTATTCTTTTTTCTCTTTATTTACCTTATTACAGTCCCAACAGGGCCTTGACTGCCGGCATCAGGTCGATAGTGGCAGGACCCGTATAGGCAACGGGGGTGACGGCGGTGTCAAACACCACGTCCAGCCCGCCCTGCTTGCCAGCCTGGCGGATGGCCGTCTGGATCTTATCGGTCAAGGGCTTGGTGAGCGCATCGCGGCGCGAGGCGATGTCGTCGGCTGCGCGACGCTGGAATTCACGCATCTTCTTGTCACTCTCCTGCAGTTCCTGCACGCGACGTTCCTTGATAGTCTCGGGCATCGAGGCATCGGCAGCCACGGTCTGGTAATCGGCATATTTCTTATCAAACTCGGCCTGCAACAGCTGGTATTCGGCGTGATACCTGTCACTCAACACCTTGAGCTGAGCCTCGGCAACAGCCTTTTCGGGCATGAGGTCAAACAACTGCTGGGAATTGACAATACCAATCCTGGCCTGTGCCATCAACATGAGCGGCATCAGCGCCGCTGCTATCATGATAATCCGTTTCATCTTCTTTTCAATCGGTTTGATATACATTAATTGATTAGGAAAGCAAAGGTAGAGACTTTTTTTCGATTCCTGCATGATGCAGGTGTAAAAAAAACGAAATTCCCTCAATGGCTTGCCATCAAGGGAATTCTGGTTCTAGAAATTATTGTTTATCCTTTTCAATTACTTGATGCCCAACTTGGCTTTCACCTTGGCACTCACGTCCTCGGCATTGGTACCCGTGTAGATGATGGCACCGGCAGCCTGGTCAAAGATGAAGGTGTAACCACCCTCGGCGCCAACGGCCTGAATGGCGTTCTGCAGCTTTTGGGTAATGGGGGCAAGCAAGGTCTCCTGCTGGCGCTGCAAGTCCTGGGCAGCGGTCTGCTGGAAGTTCTGAATCTTCACGTAGTCGTCCTGCAGCTCCTGATTGTGGCGATCCTTGATGGCCTGGGGAGTGGTGGCGTCCTTGTCGGCAGCCTCATAGTCGGTCATCTTCTTCTGGAAAGCGTCCTGCAGGTTCTTGAACTCGGCCTCATACTTGTCACTTGCAGTCTTGAGGGTATTCTCGGCTGTAGCCTTCTCAGGCATCACGTTGAAAATCTCACTGGTGTTGATGTAACCGAATTTCTGAGCTTGTGCACTAAGGCACATCATGGTAGCCGCAACGGCTAAGAACATAAATCTTTTAAACATGTCTAAAAAAATTGTTTTGTTAGTATACTAGTATGATTTTTTCTCTCACTTCAGGACCAGAGACCAAGATATCACTAATCACTAATCCCTAATCTCTAATCCTCAAGTTTCGAATTCCCGAAACTTGAATTACTTGTAACCCATCTTCTCGAGCACCTCGTTGCTCACGTCGATGCGCGGCGAGGCAAAGATGATGCTCTGGCTGCTGGCGCGGTCCATGATCATCTGGAATCCACGCTCCTCACACACCTTCTTGCAGGCTTCATACACATCGTCCTGGATGGGCTTGATGAGCGACTGGCGCTTCTTGAAGAGCTCGCCCTGGGGACCAAAGTACTTGTACTGCAACTGCTGGGCCTCTTTCTCCTTCTCGGTGATTTCGGCCTCTTTCTTCTTCTTCTGGTCATCGGTCAGGAAGACCATGTCGCTCTGGTAGTTCTTGTACATGGTATCGGCTTCCTTCTTGAGCTCGTCCACCTCACGCTGCCAGCGCTGCGAAACCTGGTTCAACTGCTCATTGGCCATCTCGTAGGCCGGAATGTTCTTCAACACATACTCCATGTCCACGAGGGCAAACTTCTGCGCGTTGGCGGCCATGAAGCCGGCAACAAGCGCCACTGCGATTAAAGCTATACGTTTCATTTCTTTTCTTGATAATTATATTGTTTGTGATAAATCGACTTTTAGACTGCGATTCGTGCAGTTGGTTTATTCAATTAAGTTAATTCAGTTAAAATTCCTGACCCAGGATGAAGTGGAAGTTGCTGCCACCCTTCTCGCCGAAGACCTTGTCGAAACCATAACCCCAGTCAATACCCATCATACCGATCATCGGCAGGAAGATGCGGGCACCCACACCGGCCGATCGCTTGACGTCAAACGGGTTGAAGTCCTTGACACTGGTCCACGCATTACCAGCCTCGACAAACACGAGCGGGTAGATGGTCGCACTCTGCGAGAGCATCAGCGGGAAGTGAAGTTCCATGACGAAGCGGTCATAGGCATAGCCTTCAGAGCCATAGGGCGTGAACGCACCGTTCTCATAGCCACGCAGGGCGATGGTCTCGGTCGCATAGGTATAGGAGCCGGTCATGCCGTCACCACCCACGTAGAAGGTCTCAAACGGCGACTTCAGCCACTTGTTCCAGCTGCCCAGCAGACCGAAGTCGGCACGGGTCATCAGCACCAGGGTCCAGCGGCCGTCAGGGTCGGTGAGCGGCGTGTAGGTACGGGCCTGGAACTTGAGTTTCCAGTACTCGATCCAGCGATAAAGCTCCTTCTTGGAGGCCTCGGTTTTGCTCTCGCTCAGCGCCTTCCAGTTCTTCTTGCCGAACAGGCTTGCCGGCGGAGTGGCATTGAAGCTCAAGGTAAAGCTGCTGCCCCTGCGGGTATAGAGCGGGTTGTCGATACTGTTGCGTGACAAGGTCAGTCCCAGCACAAGCGAGTTGGAGACACCGTTCTGCATATAATAGAGGTATTCCCACTTCTTGAGGCTGTACCACTGGTAACTCAACGATGCCATGAAGGTGAAGTAGTCATCAGGCCACTTCAGGCGCTTACCAAAGCCCACCGTCAGGCCGGCCATCTGCAGGTACTTGTTGGGGTCGTAGGCGTTCTCGTAGTAGTTGTAGCCGCTGTAGCCGTAACCGTAATTATAGCCGCCCATACCCATATAGTTGTTGTACATGTTGTACATGGCATTCTGGTACAACTGGCTGTAGTAGGACGAGTTGATACCCGTCTGACGGCTATAGAAGGCCGATACCGACAGCGAGTTGGGGCGCTTGCCGCCAAACCACGGGTCGAGGAACGACACGCTGTAGGCCTGGTAGTACTTGGCGTTGGTCTGCGCACTGATGGTGAAGGTCTGGCCCTCGCCCTGCGGAATCAGGCCCTTGTAGGACGACGGATGCAGCAGGTTCTGGATGGAGAAGTTGGTGAACTTGAGCGATGCCTTGATGATGACACCCGTCTGTCCCCAACCGGCGCTCAGCTCGACTTGGTCGTTGGCCTTGCTTTCCAGGTTCAGGATGATGTCCACGGTACCGTTGTCGGCATTGGGTTCGGGGCGGATGTCCATCTTCTCGGGATCGAAGTGTCCCGTCTGGGCAATCTCACGCGCCGAGCGCATGAGGTCCTCCTTGGAGAACAGGTCGCCGGGACGCACGCGCAACTCGCGGCGCACCACCTTCTCGTACAAGCGGTCGTTACCGTTAATGACCACCTTGTTGATGCGGGCCTGCTTGCCCTCAAACATGCGCATCTCCAGCTCGATGCTGTCGCCCTCGATCTTGTTCTCGATGGGCACGAGCTGATAGAAGAGGTAACCGTTGTTCAGGTACAGGTTGGCCACGGCGTCATCATCTTCCTGGGTGCGCTTGGCCAGCAGTTTCTGGTTATAGACGTCACCCTTCTTGATACCCAGGATGTCGTCCAGGATGACCGACGGATAGACCGTATTGCCCACCCAAGTGATGTCTGAAATATAGTAGCGCTTGCCCTCGTTGACGGTGAGGTAAACGTCCACATTCTTCTCGTCGTAGGGAACCACGCTGTCCTTGACGATGACGGCATCGCGGTAACCCTTCTCGTTATACTTGTCGATGATGAGCTGCTTGTCGGCCTCGAAGTCGCTTTGGACAAACTTCTTTTGGCTGAAGATTTTCCACAGGTTCTTCTTCTCGTTGGTCTTCTTCATCGTGCGCTTGAGTTTGCTGTCGCTCAGCACCTCGTTGCCGTCGATGTAAATCTTGTGGACCTTGATTTTCTCGTGCTTGTCAACGTTGATGTTGACGATGACCTCGTTCTGCTTGCTCAGGTCGGGCACCTGCACGACTTCACACGTGGCCTGGCCGAAACCCTTGTTGGCATAGTATTTCTCGACAATGAGCTTGATGCGGTCGGCGATGTTGGGCGTCATCTGGCTACCGGGCTGGAAACTCAGGCGCTCCATGATCTCTTTCTTCTCACCGCTCTTCATGCCGTTGTAGTTCACCTGGGACACGCGGGGCTGCTGGCGCAGGTTAAACACCAGCCAGGCCTGGTCCTGGTAAATCTTTTCAACAAGAATCTGAACCTTGGAGAACAGTCCCTGGCGCCAAAAACGCTTGGCAGCCGCCTTGATGTCGTCACCGGGTATGTCGATGCGCTGGCCCAAAGCCAGTCCCGAATAACCGATGATGATGTTCTCGTCATAGTTCTGCACGCCCTCGACGCGGATGCCCGCAATCTCATATTGCGAGGGTGTTCCCGTGAAAATGACCTTGGGGTTATAGATGGTGTCATTGACCGTGCGGGTCTCCTGACCGAACGAGATGGTGGGCAGGAGGCATGCGACAGCCAGCACTATGGAGGTCAATATATGGTTGTTTCTCTTCATTGAAAAATTACGCTTCATGTTCATTGTTAACCTGTTCGCTCGTTTTACCGTAACGGCGTTCGCGCCCCTGGAAGTCGGCTATCGCCTCGACAAAGTCTTCCTTGGTAAAATCGGGCCAATATTTTGAAGTGAAGTACAGTTCGCTATAGGCTATCTGCCACAGCAGGTAGTTGCTGATGCGCAGGTCACCACCCGTGCGGATGAGCAGGTCCGGATCGGGCATGTCGGCCGTGGACAGGTGCTGCGACAACATGGCATCATCAATGTCGTCAGGCGCGATCTTGCCATCGGCGGCCTCGCGTGCCAGCTGGCGGCATGCTTCCACAATCTCCCAACGCGACGAATAGCTCAGTGCCAGGCACAGCACCAGGCCGGTGCAATGGCTGGTGTCCTGCATGCACTTGCGCAGGCGGTTGGCGGCAAACTCCGGCATGCGCCCCATGTCACCGATGGTGGTCAGGCGCACGTTGTTCTTGATCAAGTCGGGCGTCTGCTGCTCGATGCTCACCACAATCAGGTTCATCAGCGCATCCACCTCGTCTTGGGGGCGGTTCCAGTTCTCGGTCGAGAAGGTGTAGAGTGTCAGGTATTTCACCCCCACCTCACTGGCTATCTCAGTAGCCTGGCGAACGGTGGCCACACCGTTTTCGTGACCGAAACTGCGCTCATGTCCGTGTTCCTTGGCCCATCGGCCGTTGCCGTCCATGATGATGGCGACATGACGCGGGATGCGCGTCGGGTCAAGTTGTTGTATTTTGTCGCTGAGTGATGCCATGATTGAATTGCTTTACTCGATATAGTTACACTTGATGCAGCGCTTGCCAAACTCATAGGATGCCGTGAACATGGCAAACGAGTACCAGTCGGTGTTCTTTGCAAACGAGTGCTTGATGCCGAACAAGTCGCTGTAACCGTCGACGCGGTCGCTGAACTCCTTGCGCATGGTGAACTCAAAGCCCAGATTCCAGCGGTCCTTGAACTTGTATTTCACACCGATGCCGAAGGGGACAGTGAAAGATGCCTGATTGTGACCCTTGTTGATGGCAAACACAAAACCCACACCAGCAACCATATAGGGGCTGATGGGCTTGTATTTCTTGTAGGCGGGACCGCGGCCGTAACTCAGGAAGTTGAACTCTGCTGTCAGGCCCAGATCCATGAGGCTGGTCGAATTGGTGTAGTTCGCGCCATCGGGGTACCATGTCTCGTCATACATGCTGTCGCCTCGCAGGTTGGCATAGTTCAGGTTGGCCTTGAACGCCCAACGGCTGTTGTGGACATAGCGGAAGATGGCGCCACCCGTCACGCTGGGGTGCTTGAACAGGTTGCCGTTGTTGTTCTCGCCCAGATAGCCGGTCATGCCCAACGCGGGACCCACCTCATACTTGTACTGCTGTGCCACGGCCGGTTGCACGGCCAGCAGCATCAACAACGCCACTATGAACAATGCTTTCTTCATCGGGTTATCAATACACGGGATAGTTGGTCATGCGGTTGTACACGCCTCGCCACGTATAGGGCAGCAGGGCACCCTGATCGTTATAGCCGCCCATCAGGTAGATGAAGGGGCATTCCCATGTGGTAACAGGCGACTGAATGCGTCGAGGCATGTTGTTGGCGCTAGATGCCGTCAAGGTCTCGAAGTTCACAAAAGCCTGTGCACCATAAAACTTGGGCATATTGTCAGGCTGGGCTATCGTGCTGTCGGCCTTAGCCCACACGATGCCCTGGGTATTGGACAGGTAGATATTGCCGTTGAGGGTACCGTCGGCCTGACGGCCACCCATCACGAACCACGTCTGCTGGCGGCCATAGCGGCGCACGCCGGGCAGGGCCTTGTAGGTGTAATAGGAGAAGAGCGTCGCGTCGGCCAGAGCGGGCAGCGAATGGCTGTGGCTATTGTTGATTTTGCCCCAATGGATGCCGTCATATCCCCACACGTCGCTCAGCAGGTTACCCTCGCTGTCATATCCGCCTACAATCATTGCCTGCTGATTGACGGTCCAGGTGTTGTCGGTCTGGATCATCGACGACGAGTGGCTCACGGGGAAACCGTCCTCGACAAGCGAGCAGATGAAACCGTCACTGCGCGGATACTCGTCATGGTAGTAGATGCCGTCGGTGCCTGCCATGATACCGAGCAGGCGTCCGTCATAGGCGCCAAGCACACTGTGCCATGTCACACCGCAACTAGTCCAGTCCATACCGTTGACCGAGGTGTAGAGCGTACCGTCCTGGGCAAGGATAAACAGTGCCTCGTCGGCAGCGGTGAACGATGCGACCTTCGGGACAAAGGGCAGATCGATGATTTGCCTGTCCCATGTGCCCTGATTGGGGCTGGAAGCGGTCAACAGTTCGCACTCCTGGCCGTCATACACCATGATGCGGTACAGGTCGTCGGCCTGCTTTACCGCTTTGTGTCCGATGGCGTCGGATTGATAGCCGGGCAGGTCACGCCTCCACTCCTGGGGCCATACCAGCAAGTCGGGATTCACCTTGTGGACTAGCACCTTGATTTCGTAGTCCTTCACCTGGCTCTTGTCCTGGCTGGTCACGGTAAGCACCGTCTTGCCGGTGAAGTCGAGCTTCTTGCTCATCGCCGGCGTGTACTCGATCGTGGTGTCGGCCTGGCTGGTGGCACCCGTGATATTGAACACAGCCGATGAGACGGTATTCAAGAATTCAACGGTCACCTTCAGGCCGCTGATATCGGTGCCCACGGGCAACGAGTCTGCGTTATAGATCAGTCCCTTCTCATAATCGATGGTGAAATGCACCGAGTCGAGGCTGGCCAGCACTTCGGCATCGGCCTGCAGGCCAAAGGCCCTGACCAGGGTCGTTTGGGTGCTGGTGCTGTAGGTATAGACGTCGTCATCGTCCTTGCTCTTGTTGCATGAGGTAAACGGAGCCAGTGACGAGAGTAACACGACTATCGTCAGTAGCAGATATAGCGGATTTCTATTTGTCATTATCGTCTTCTAAATCATTCGCATTTTTACAAACGGCAAAATTACTAAAATATTCGGTCATGGGGCCGATTTTTCTTTATAATAATGTCGATAAACGCGATTTTGGGGGGTAAAGATACTGCTTCGGGGGCATTCGTGACACTCCCTTTAAAGATAATAAACGGTAAAAAGCGGTTTTTTACACCTTTTTAACGAAGTGGGGCACTCGGGTTGAGCAGGCAGGTGATACTGTTCCCGTCAACGACGTGCCGGCAGGCCACTTGACCGGTTATCGGCGGTGCTGCCACACCCTGCCTCACCTGGCGGGGACTGACCTCGATGCGGGCCTCGTCCCACAGACCCTGTTCAATCAGCTGGCTTAATACCCGGGCTCCACCCTCCACCATGACGCTGGTCACTCCACGGCGATACAGGTCCTGCAGCCATGAACGGACATCGTCACAGTCGGTCTTCACCCACTCCACAGTGCCTCTTACCTCGTTTTTCAGGCCATTGTAAATAATAGTGGGCAAGCCGTCGGTGAGCAGTTTCAGGTCACTGGCCAACGATAGGTCTCGCGACAGGACAACCCGCAAGGGGTTGTTGCCGGGCCAGTAACGTGTGGTCAACGAGGGGTTGTCGATATTGGCCGTCGCAGCACCCACCACAATGGCATCGCACAAGGCGCGCTGGCGGTGCATCAGGTTCATGGTAACGGGAGTGGACATCCTCAAGGGGTTCTCACCCAGCTGGGGAGGGACGCCGATGAAGCCGTCGGCCGTTTGGGCCCACTTGAGCTGCACCCAGGGCCGGCCTGCCGTGTGAGCGGTCAAGAAGCGCTTGTTCAGTGTGCGGCATTCCTGTTCCAGCACACCGGTGACGACCTCCACGCCGGCCTCACGCAGCATGTTCACACCACGCCCCGCCACGGCAGGAAAAGGATCCAGGCAGCCCACCACCACGCGGGGAATGCCACGCTCGATGAGCAGATTGGCACAGGGCGGAGTCTTGCCATAGTGCGAGCATGGTTCCAACGTGACATAGATGGTGCAATCCCGAAGCAGAGATGCATCCTTGACGCTGGCCACAGCATTGACCTCGGCATGGGCCTCGCCGCACTTGCGGTGCCAGCCCTCGCCGATGATAGCGCCATCAGGAGCGACAATCACCGCGCCCACCATGGGATTGGGCGATGTGTGGCCCGCTCCCAGGCGCGCCAGCTGCAAGGCTCGGCGCATGTATTTCTCGTCAATGACCATCTATATCGGATTTTCACGCTTCAAGCGCATTCCAACTAAAAACTAGAAACTAAGGACTAAGGACTAGAAACTAAGGACTAAGAACTACCCCTTGACCGCTGCAGCAAAACGCACCTTGCCGTAGCTGTCGTCGATGATGCGCACCTCGTCAAAGCCGTTTTCGTCAAGCAGGCGCTTCACCTCGGCGCCAAACCGCTGATTGATTTCCAAATACAGCCTTCCACCCTTCTCGAGCGACTGAGCGGCATAGGGGGCAATGCTCTTATAGAACAGCAACGGGTCGTTGTCGGGGACAAACAGTGCCTGACCGGGCTCGTAATCCTTAACATTAGGTTCCATCGACTCGCGCTCGCTCCAGCAGATGTAAGGAGGATTGCTCACGATGATGTCATAGGTCGCGGCAGGCTGCGGCATGAGCATATCGCTCTCGAAGAAGCGCACTTTGGCCTTCAAACTAACGGCATTCTCTCGTGCCACGGCCAAGGCATCGCGTGACACGTCGAGCGCATCGACCGACGCAAACTTCAACGCTCTCGCCAGCGAGATGGCGATGCAGCCGCTTCCTGTACCCATATCCAGCACGCGCAGGTCACTGGCCGCGTTCTCGTCCACAATGAGGTCGACGAGCTGCTCGGTCTCGGGACGAGGGATGAGCACGGCAGGCGTCACCTTGAATTTGTGCCCGTGAAAGCGCGCGCTGCCCACGACGTACTGCAACGGCTCGTGGCGCCGCAGCCTGGCAATGATGTCGCTGACACGCTGCTGGGCAAACTCGGGCAACTCACTCTCCTGGCGCAGGGCCACATCGACGGGATCGTAGTTGAACACGTCTTCACAGATGATCCTGATCATCGACTGCGCCTCATGGGGCTCGACAATCCCTGCCAGCCCGTCGCGCAGTTGTTCTATAGCTTCTCTAAGTTTCATGATGGTGCAAAATTACAAAATCTCCCGCAAACCACACTGCCGGAAACCGCCAAAAACGGCAAATTCGGGAATGATCCATGCCCGAAACTGTTAATTATTGCGATTTGAGAAGATTTTTTAGAAATTTTATTATGATTTGTCACTATTTTTGAGAAATCTTTTGTAATTTTGTGGCGCCATAGTTGAGAAACCGTCACATCGAGGGTTTCAAGCTGTGCAAATCAAGCGTTTATTCACTTTAAATTATCAATGAGCAACTATTGTACTTTAAAACTATAAGACTTATGGCTACTAAACTCGATTCTCTGGATTACAGGATTTTAAAAATGTTGTCACTCAATGCCCGCAAGCCCTATCTGGAAATTGCGCGTGCTTGTAACGTTTCGGGCGCTGCTATCCATCAGCGCATCCAAAAGCTCTATAACATGGGCGTGATCAAGGGCTCCATCTCGCTGATCAATCCGGCATCGGTGGGATTCCAGACCTGTGCTTACATCGGCTTCTTCCTCAACGACCCCTCGAAGTTTGACGAGGTTGTAGCACGGCTCAAGACCGTTCCCGAGGTTGTAGAGTGCTACTTCACCACGGGCAAGTATGACCTGTTTATCAAGCTTTATGCACAAAACAATGACCACCTGCTGCAAGTGATCCACGACCGGTTCATGAAGATGGGTTTGGGCCGCAGCGAGACGCTGATCACATTCAAGGAAGTGTTCAAGCGCCAAATCCCCATTGCCCCAGAGGGCGAGGAACCAGTTGTTGAATGATAACAACAAATCAAGGGGGCGAGGTTATCGCTCCCTTTTTAATAGTTTCAGGTTTAATATTATTGTAACGACATGATGAAAAACATTGACAACAACAGCTTCACCCCGCAAGAACTTGACTGGCTCACGAGCGCGCAAGACATGTGCCGTCAAGCAGGCAAAGTGCTGAGAAGCTACTTCAGGCGGCGCGACCTGAGCATTCAAGACAAGGGCAACGCCTATGACATCGTTACCGAGGCCGACAAAGCCAGCGAGCGCCTCATCCTCGAACACATCCACAGCCGCTACCCCGACCATGCCATCCTGAGCGAAGAGAGCGGCGACGACCACCGTCACGCCAGGTGCCAGTGGATTATCGACCCGCTGGACGGCACCGTGAACTACAGTGCCGGCCTGGCCACCTACTGCATCTCCATCGGCCTGAAAGTGGCTGGCGTGACAAGGATGGGCTACGTCTATGCTCCCACGCTCGACGAGGAGTTCTATGCCATCAGGGACAAGGGTGCCTACGGCCCCTATGGCCGCCTGCAGGCCAAGGCCACAACAGAGTTGGAGCGCGCGGTGATTTCCACTGGTTTCCCCTATGACAAAGCGACAAATCCCGACAACAACCTGGACCGCTTTGCCCAGGTCATGCCTCGCGTGAGGGGTATCCGTCGTTTGGGTTCGGCAGCGATGGACCTGTGCTACGTGGCTGCTGGCTGGCTCGACGGCTACTGGGAACTCAACCTCAAGGAGTGGGACGCATGCGCCGGCGAACTCATCGCCCAGGAGGCCGGAGCCTCCGTCAAGCGCTACCGCGACAACCATGGCATCTGCATCCTCGCGGCCTGCCCCGGCATCGCCCCGCAACTGCTCGAACTGGTAGAGTGAATGCCCTTCTCTCAAAAACTAACAACTAAAAACTAACAACTAAAGACTATTTTTACTACCTTTGCGGCCATGAAATAAAAATTACAGAAAACAGAATATGGATAACAAGAAGATTGTTTTAAGTGGAATACGCCCTACAGGCCAGTTGCATCTGGGCAATTACCTGGGCGCATTGAGTAACTTCGTGAAGATGCAGAACGAGGGAAAGTATGACAGCTATTACTTCATCGCCGACCTGCACGCCCTCACGACTAACCCCGACCCCAAGGAGCTGCACACCAACGTGCGCCACATCCTGGCCGAGTATCTGGCCGCAGGCCTTGACCCCGAGAAATCAACCATCTTTGTACAAAGCGATATCCCCGAGGTGAGCGAGATGTACCTGCTGCTCAACATGCACGTTGGCATCGGTGAGCTGATGCGCACCGCCGCCTTCAAGGACAAGGCCCGCAAGGCCCTCGGCATCACCGCTCCCAACCAGGGCGATGACGATGAGGACGTGGCCAAGGAAATCATCGGTGCCAGCACCAACAAGCGTGTGAATGCCGGCCTGTTGACCTACCCCACCCTGATGGCTGTGGACATCCTGATCCAGCGCGCCGACTTCGTGCCCGTGGGCAAGGACCAGGAGCAGCACCTGGAGCTGACGCGCCGTTTCGCCCGCCGCTTCAACTCGTTCTACAAGACCGAATACTTTAAGGAGCCGCAGAACTTCAACTTCGGCAGTGCGCCCGTCAAGGTGCCTGGCCTGGACGGCAGCGGCAAGATGGGCAAGAGCGAGGGCAACTGCATCTACCTCGTTGACGAGGAGAAGGCCATCCGCAAGAAGGTGATGCGCGCCGTGACCGACGGAGGCCCCACCGAGCCCAATATGCCGATGGCCGAGCCGGTGCAGAACCTGTTCACCATCCTCAAACTCGTCGGCACCCCCGACAAGGTACAGTTCTTCACCGAAGCCTATAACAACTGCTCCATCCGCTACGGCGACCTCAAGAAGGAGATTGCAGAGGACATCGTGGCCATGACCACGCCCATCCGCGAGCGCATCCTGGACATCGAGAACGATGATGCTTACCTGCACCGCGTTCTGGAAATGGGTGCCGAGCGTGCCCGTGCCCGTGCAGGCAAGACCCTTGCCGACGTGCGCGAAATCATGGGCATCACCAAGTTCTAAGAATTAGGAGCCATCAGGGTTGATGTATGCCGTGGTTCCGCCACGGCATCTAAAAAGTTGATAACAACGCAGTATCTAAAAAACTGACAACTATTGATGAAAGGCTACATCGAGGACCAGGAATTTGGAAAGATATATGTTGAACTGCGCCGAGGCATGACCTCGGTGCGGTTCGCTATACACCCCGATGGAAACCTGCTGTTACGCGCTCCGCTGGGAGCAACCATCGCGATGTTGCGCGACGTGATTGACCGCAACCGTGAGAAACTGAGGGCTTTACCTCGCCCCGATGTGCCGGAGTTCCAGTTTGGTCAGGTCATCGATTGTTTCAGGTGCAAGGTCGTGATAGAACCTACCAACCCACGCCCTGGCTACGTCAAGACCCAGTGGGAAGGCGACACCCTACATGTGCAGGCCTACCCTACCACCGACCTGAACGAACCCACCGACAAACAGTTCATTTCGGACATGATCAGCCATGCGATGGAATACAAGGCCAAACAGGTGCTGTTGCCCTATGCCCAGCAGGTGGCCGATGAACTGGGCTTGAAGCCCACTGGCTTTGAGGTGGGTCGCGGCATGAGGAAACTGGGCCACTGTACAGCCAAGAAGATCATCCAGCTATCCCGCAACCTGATGTTCCTACCCGAGGTCCTGGTGCGCTACATCATCTGCCACGAGTTGGCTCACCTCACCCACATGAATCACTCCCCACAGTTCCACGCCCTCTGCAACCAGTACACCGGCGGCCATGAAAAAGAACTGGAACGCCAACTACGGCAGTTCCACTTCCCCATCGTCAAATAAGCAAACTAAAGAAGGAGACAAATCCCTCTAAACCCTAAACTCTAAACTCTAAACTCTAAACTCTAAACTCTAAACTCTAAACTCTAAACTCTAAACTTCATTAGATTGAAGCACGCTTCAATCTAATGAATAGTCACCTGTGTCGCGCCAAAGCCGTATTCACGGAAGCTGGCATCCTGAGCGGTGCAACGCGGGTAACGGCGCTTGAGCTCACTGAGCAGGTGCTGGCGCAACTTGCCCTCACCCTTGCCGTGGATAAAGACGATGCGCTGGCCATGTTTGCTCAGGTTGGCATCCATCACCTCGCGGAACTTGTCCATCTGGTATTCAAGGATAGCCCCAGGCGTCATGCCGTTGAGATTATCCAACAGCGACGTGATGTGCAGGTCTTGAACAATAATGCCGTTAGCGTCGGTTTTCTTTTGAACCGGTTTGCGCTGAGGGCGATCGAGACGCTTTTTCTCCTTCATGGCACGCTCCAGCTCGCCACTGTCGATGCGCATCATGCGGGCAGGACGGTCGTTGGTCACAATTTCCACCGCAATGACGGGCACGTCAAAGTAAGGGTTCTCGTGGAAGCAATGCACCTTGTAGAACTTGGTCACGTCGAGGCGCTGTTCGACGAGGGCGGGATTCTTAAGCTTAAAGCCCTTGCCCTGCTTGAAGGCGACATATTGCACGGCGATGTGTGTCATGTCGTTAAGGTCATCGTGGCCGAATTCCTCAAGTTGCACCTGTATGTTAGGTTCGACAATGCCGTGATAACGGGTTTTCCACTCGCCGTCACCATCGCCGCGGGTCATATAGGTGAAATAGAGGAAATAGTTCGAGTCGTTGACTAGCGAGGTATAGAACGTGGTCGTGTTCAAGTGCTTGATTTCGCGGGCCTCATAACCCAGCACCACGTTAAGCACCTCACCCTCGGGCGTCTCCTCGATGGGCAGGACAGGCTCGGGTGCGGGTTGGGGTCTAGGCGCAGGCTTGTCAGGCTCCACCTGACGGGTGCGGATGTCTAACGGCCGCTCATAGGCCGACGCCTTGGTACCCGCCTGCCCCACGACAACCAGATCTCGCTCCAACGAAGGGCGCTCAAATCCGTCCTCGTCTTCCACATAGACGGTCTTGCCCTCAATTCTGGACACTCTGCCGCCCCCCACATCATTCAGGAAGCGCACGATATCGTTAATCTTTACATTCATGATATGCTGTCATTATTTTATTTTCAGACTGCGAAGATACAATTAATTCTTTTTATCACCAATTCTTTCCAGGGAAGCCTTGTTATCTGAAGAGGAGGAAGTCCTCGACATTGTCACGGTTGATGACTGTAAAGGTGGCATCGGGATAGGCATTTCGGAACGACAGGGGTGATGAACACTTGCGTTTGGGATTCCATTTCAATTCAAAGGCATTGATTTGGCCGTCTTTTTCCTCGATGTAGTCTATTTCTTGTTTAGCGGTATTGCGCCAGAACCAACTATTGGCATAATCACCTGTGTACTCCTTACGCTTGAAACACTCGCTGATCACATAATTCTCAAACAGGGCACCCACGTCATCGCGGTTCTCTACCTGTGCAAAGTTGCCGATAATCGCATTTCTGATGCCATTGTCATAGAAATATATCTTGCGGCTGCTTTTCAACTCATTGCGCAAGTTGCGGCTGAATGATCCCAAACGGAAAACAATATAAGCCTGCTCCAGTATAGTCACATAATTGGCAACAGTCTTGGCATCCAAATCACACAGTTGAGCCAATTCATTAAATGAGACTTCCGAGCCGACTTGATAGGCTATAGCTTGCAAGAGTTTAGTCAGTTTGTCGGGCTTATGTATCTTGTCAAACTCAAGGATGTCTTTATACAGATAACTCTGTGTGAGTTCCCTAAGGATAGCAATTTCGTTGCCCTGATGTGTCACAACAGCGGGATAACTTCCATATACCATCCGATGAGGTATCATTCGTTTCTCCTCAAGCAGGTTAGTTTCATTCACCAGTTCAGCGAACGACAGGGGATACAACTTGTATTCCCATTTGCGGCCAGTAAGCGGCTCATTGATTTTATTGGCTAGCTCAAAGGACGAACTTCCCGATGCCAGCAACTGAACTTCGGGCATCTGATCGGTAATCAATTTCAGTTTGATGCCAATATTGGTAATTCGTTGAGCCTCGTCAATCACAACGATGCGAGCATTCCCTATGATGGCCTTCAAGCGTGTGGAAGTGATGTTTTCAAACAAACTGCATACATCAGGGTCATCACCACTCATCCACAAGACATTGTTTTCAGACGCCAGCAGTTGGCGCAACAATGTGGTCTTGCCCACCTGCCTTGCACCCATAATAACAATAGCCCTGCCGCCAAACATTTGCTTGCGGATTATCTCTTCAATGTTGCGTGTAATCATATCAAAACAGTTCTTTTTTTTAGCTACAAAAGTAATGTGTTTTTCTCAATATTCCAAAGAAATATCAAATTTTATGGAATTGGTTCCGAAAAAATAGCAATTTTTATGGAATTTAATCCGTAAAAATCACAATATTCATGGAATTAGCCCCATTCAGCAACAATGGTTATCTATCATTCTGATACAATTAGTGGCACCCACTAAATCGTGGATGCCACTAGATATCTAG
>JAEEGJ010012591.1_pt1 | contig 20852 bp, 15 predicted proteins | sample 8958761 | NCBI WGS metagenome assembly JAEEGJ01 (sample SAMN16246546, study PRJNA631951) | gut metagenome | biome: gut microbiome; feature: rumen; material: RS-attached | host: Bos | place: Iran: Karaj | collected 2018-10
AGACCTGCCTTCGCGCGCCATCCGCGAGCAGATTTCCTCCGCCGTGGACCTCATCGTCCACGAGTCGCGCATGAGCGATGGCTCGCGCCGCATCACGCACATCACCGAGGTCCTCGGACTCGAAGGAACGCAGACGATCATGCAGGACATCTTCGAGTTCAAGCAGACGGGCGTCGACGCGGACGGCAAGATCATAGGCTTCCTCGCCCCCACCGGCTCTGTGCCGACCTTCTTCGAGCAAATCAAGTCGCGCGGCCTTTCGCTCGACCCGGTCATCTTCCAGCCCGACCACTACAGGGAGGCGGCGCACAGATGAACGCCCTCTGCTTCTACGGGGCGATTGCCCTGACGGGGCTTTGCTTCGGCATCCTCGCCGTCATCGTGTTGCGAGCCTTCTCCGAAGGCGCGGCGACTTACACCGGCACCTACAGCGACTCGACCTCGCGGCAGCTTGAGGACCTCTTCCTCTTCATTCCGCCCCGCCGCATCGCCGAGGCCAGCTGGGCTTGCGCCATAATCGCGTTTCTGCTTTTTGCAGGACTCCTCTTCAACATCGAAAACCCACTTTTCCTGCTCGTCGGCCTGTCCCTGGGCCTAGTCGCCGGATTCGGCGCCTTCCAGATTCCGCGGCAAATCATCGCGGTGATGCGCGACCGCCGCCGCAAGCGCTTCAACGAGCAGCTTGTCGAGGCTCTCGGACAAGTCAGCAACGCCCTCAAGGCCGGCTTCAGCATCACGCAGGCCTTTGACACGGTCGTGCAGAACGGAGAGAACCCAATCGCCCAGGAGTTCGAGGTCTTCCTCCAGCAGCAGCGCGTCGGCATCAGCTTCTCCGAGGCGCTCGACAACCTCAACCGCCGCGTTGGAAGCGAGGATCTCGAACTCGTCTGCGGCGCGATGGAAATCTCCCGCAAGACCGGCGGCAACCTCACCGAGGTCTTCGACAAGATTTCCCAGACCATTCGCGAGCGCATGCGCATCGAGCGTCGCGTCCTTACGCTCACGGCGCAGGGCCGCATGCAGGGCTGGATTGTCGGCTCCATGCCGGTCGTCGTCGGCGTGGCCATGTGCTTCTTCCGCCCCGAGGTCATGATCCCGTATCTTCACACCCCGGCTGGTCTCGCCTCTGTCGCCGCCGTTATCGTACTCCTCACGCTTGGCGGCCTGGTCATCCGCAAGATCATCCGCATCGACGTTTAGACATGGCCGAACTCCTTCAACTTGCCATCCTCATCTGCTGGGCGCTCTGCGCGTTCGGCCTCTCCTGGTATTGCCTGAACCTCTCAGGCGACATTACCTACGTCACGCTTGCGGACGGCCGTCGCCAGGCCCGCTCGCTGCCGTTTGTCTTCAAGATTCTCCTGCCCTTTGCGCCGAACCTGCGCGACTTCGTTTCGCAGCCGGTTTTCCGCCAGGCCGTGGACAAGGCCGACGCACGTCTCGTTACGGCCGGGTTCGACGGGCTCCTGTCCGGCTGGGAGGTTATCGCTCTCCGCTTTCTTTGCCCTGTTGTACTGGGTCTCTTCTGGACGGCGCTCATGTACCTTGTCGGCCAGGTCGACGGCACCGTCCGCGACTATTTCGGCGTCCTTTCGCTTCTCGGATTCCTCCTGTTCGCCGCCCAGCCCGGCCTTTGGCTCGACTCCACGATCAAAAAGCGGCAAAAGTCCATCCAGAAGGCCATGCCATTCATGATCGACCTCCTGACCCTTTCGGTTGAAGCCGGCATTGACTTCATGAACGCCCTCCAGCGTTCCCTGGAAAACCGCAAGACCGACCCGCTCACGGAGGAGCTCATGCGCGTGAACCACGAAATCCAGCTGGGCACCTCGCGTCGCAACGCGCTCAAGAACCTCGCCCGCCGCGTCGACATGCCAGACATGCGCTCGTTCGCCTACGCCCTCATCCAGGCCGACGAGCTCGGCGTGAGCATCGGCACGATCCTGCGCATCCAGTCGGACCAGATCCGGCAGAAGCGCTTCGCCCGCGCCGAGAAGATGGCGAACGAGGCGCCCGTCAAGATGCTGGGACCGCTCATGCTCTTCATTTTCCCGGCGGTCTTCATCGTGCTGCTCGGCCCAATCCTCTCGCGCGTCGCCGGAGGCATGATGTGATTAATGCAGAATGCAGAATGCAGAATGCAGAATGAACCGAGAACTTAGAACCGAGAACCAGGAACTTTGAACCATGAACATTGACGAACAAAGCCTGTCATTCATCGCCCGCCTGTTGCTTGCCGGCGTCCTCGGCGCCCTCATTGGCCTTGAACGCGAACTCCGCGCCAAGGAGGCCGGCCTTCGCACCCACTTCCTCGTCGCCCTCGGCAGCGCGCTGATCATGATGGTTTCGCAGTGGGGATTCGCCGGATCCGAAGGGATTCCCGGAACGCGCGGCGCCGACCAGGCGCGCGTCGCCGCGCAAATCGTGAGCGGCATCGGCTTCATTGGCGCCGGTGCGATCATGGTGCAGAGACACTACGTCCTCGGCCTTACCACGGCGGCCGGCCTCTGGGTCGTCGCCGGCATCGGCATGGCGTGCGGCGGCGGACTGTGGCCCCTTGCGGTCGCGGGCACGATTTTCGCGCTCATCGGTCTCGAACTCTTCCGATTCATCGTCAAGTTGGTCCGACTCACCAACGTCAACGTCACCTTTGCGGCCGAGAAGCCCTCCGACATCCCGCGCATTCTCTCGCGGCTTCGCGATTCGGGCTTCCATGTCTTCAACTACAAGGTCGAGAGCGTCTCCAGCAGCGGCTACCGCATCGTGGCCTCCATGCGCGAACAGAGAAAAGGCGACAGCAAACTGTCCCTCATCCGCATTTTCAACCGCGAAGAAGGCGTTTCTCTCAAATCAATTGAATAGTCTTTGCATTTCACCATGTCTGAAAAGAAGAACAACGAACCACCAAGCCTTTTCGATCTCTTCACACTTCCGGTTGAGCCGCCTTCAGGCGGCTCAACCGGAGATGAGGGAACAGGGAACAGGGAACAGGGAACAGGGAATGGGGAACGGGAAACGGATGACAACGATTTACCGGATCCGCCACCAAACGAATCGACGAACGAACGAACAAACGAACAAACGAGCCAGCCGCCGCCGACTGGCGGTGGCGGCGCGGCTGGCGGCGGAGGCGGCGCCACCGGAGGGTCCGGCCCGCTTCACGCGCTCATCGACGACAACTTCCTCCAGTTCGCCTCCTACACGATCTGCAACCGCGCCATCCCGACGGTCGAGGACGGCCTGAAGCCCGTCCAGCGCCGCATCATGCACGCGCTCTGGGAGGCCGACGACGGACGCTTCACCAAGGTCGCCGGCATCGTGGGCGACACGATGCACTACCACCCCCACGGCGACGCCTCCATCTACGAGGCCATCGTGAACCTGGTGAACATGCGGTACCTCGTGGAGGGGCAGGGCAACTACGGAAACCTCTTCACGGGCGACCCCGCCGCCGCGCCCCGTTACATCGAGTGCCGTCTGACCGAACTCGCCCGCAAGGAGGTCTTCAACCCCAAGATCACCACCTACATACCGAGCTACGACGGACGCGGCAAGGAACCCGTGCTTCTCCCCTCGAAGCTCCCGCTCCTTCTCCTCATGGGCGCGAAGGGCATTGCCGTCGGCCTCTCCACGGAGATATTCCCGCACAACTTCAACGAGCTGATCGAAGCCCAGATCGCCATCATCCAGAAAAAGCCCTACACGCTCTACCCGGACTTCCAGACCGGTGGTCTCGTCGACGCCTCCGAATACGCCGACGGCACGGGCAAAATCAAGGTGCGCTCGACCATCGAGCCGCGCGACAAGAACAAGCTCGTCATTACCTCGCTTCCGTGGGGCCAGACCACCGAGTCGCTGATCACGAGCATTGAGGACGCGATCAAGAAAAAGAAGGTCATGGTCCGCGAGATCACCGACCTCACCGCCGAAAAGGTCGAAATCGAACTCGTCCTCTCAACCGGCGCCACGCAGGACAAGGCAATTCAGTCGCTCTATGCCTTCACTAACTGCGAAACGACCCTCTCTAGCCGCCCCGTCGTCCTCTACAAGAACCGTCCGCGGGAGATGAAGCTCTCCGAGATTCTCGCGGCGAACACGGAGCAACTGCTCGACACGCTACGGCGCGAACTCGAAGTCCGCGCCGACGAGCTGGACAAGGCCTTCCATGCCAAGACGCTCGAGCGCATCTTCATCGAGGAGCGCATCTACAAGCGGATTGAGGAGCAGGAGACCTACGAGGCCGTGCAGCAGGCCGTTCTCGACGGATTCAAGCCCTTCCGCAAGGAGCTGCGCCGCGACGTGACACTAGACGACGCCGAGCAACTCCTGCAGATCAAGATCAGGCGCATCTCGCGCTTCGACATCGAGCGCAACAAGCAGGAGATCGAAGGCATCCTGAACGAGGAGGCCGAGGTCAGGGACAACCTCCAGCACCTCCGCGCCTACGCCACGCGCTACCTCAAGGGACTCATCAAGACCTACGGCAAGAAGTATCCGCGATTGAGCCAGATTGCCGACGCCCCGTTCGGCGCCATCGAGCTTCGCTCGCTCACCGCCGCCGAACTCTCCATCAAGATCGACCGTGAAAACGGCTACATCGGCACCGACCTGCGCGGCGGCGAGGAACTCTTCAAGTGCTCCTCGCTCGACAAGATCATCGTCGTGTGGAACGACGGGCAGTACCGGCTCATCAACCCGCCCGACAAGTTCTTCACGGACAAGCACATGCTCTACTGCGCGATTCACGACCGCGACAAGGTCTTCACCGCGGTCTACACGGAGCCGAAATACGGATTCACGTACGTCAAGCGCTTCGCCTTCGGCGGGTGCATCCTCAACAAGGAGTATTCCTTCGCGCCGGAGAAGAGCAAGGTCATCTTCTTCGGCGAGGGCACGCCGGAGACACTGTACGTCAAGTACAAGCCCGCGAAGAGCCAGCGCATAAACCAGCAGGCCTTCACGCCGGGCGACGTGCTTGTCAAGGGCGTTTCCGCCCACGGCAAGCAGATGACATGCAAGCCCATCAAGTCCATCTCGGCCGAAAAGCCGCGCGGCTGGGAGGACGAGACGGACAAAGGGCTGCTGCTGTAGCCGACGATGATGAGAGCAGCCATGAATCGGCCAAGACCGAGAGCCGCGCTGCTTGAGCGCCTGACCAGAGGTCCGGATGTCATTGGAATCGTCCACTGGGGCCTCAACACCTTCACCGGACGCGAATGGGGCTACGGCGACGAGGCCCCGGCTCTGCTCGCTCCGACGGCGTTCGACGCCGACCAGATCGTCTCCGCATGCAAGGCGGGCGGTCTCGGCGGCCTCGTGATTGTCGCGAAGCACCATGACGGCTTCTGCCTCTGGCCTACGAAGACGACGGAGCATAATATCTCAAAGTCGCCTTTCCGCAACGGGAAAGGCGACTATGTGCGCGAAATGGCCGAGGCGTGCCATCGGGCGGGATTGAAGTTCGGTGTCTACTGCTCGCCCTGGGACCGCAACAACGCCGGATACGGTACTTCCGCCTACGTCGAAACCTACCACGCGCAACTCCGGGAACTGCTTGGAGGCGCCTACGGCGAGGTCTTCGAAATGTGGTTCGACGGCGCGAACGGCGGCGACGGATTCTACGGCGGGGCGCGCGAGATACGCCACATCGGCGCTGTCTCCGACTACTACCGCTTCGACGAAGTCTTCCGCATGGTGCGCCAACTCCAGCCAAGGGCCACCATATTCGCCGGTGAATGCGACGATTCCGACTTCCGCTGGCCCGGCAACGAGATGGGCGTACTCGACCCTGATTCGCGCGCGACAATCGAAACAGTCGGCGGTTTCGCGGACGGCCAGTACGGCAATCCGCGCTACAAGGAGCAAATCAACGTCGGTTCTCCCGATGGCGCGTTCTTCCGCGTCTGCGAAAGTGACTTCCCGCTCCGCAAGGGCTGGTTCTGGCGCGAGAGCGAACGCAGCACGACGAAGAGTGGCGAGTATCTCTCGCAGAGATGGCTGTCCTCCGTCGGGAATGGCGGCATAATGAACATCGGAATCGCGCCGAACAGTGACGGACAACTGAGCGCCGAGGATGTCGGCGCCCTCGCGCGGTTTGGTGAAATCCGCGAGGCGCTGCTGGCTCGGGCTGTCACCTCCGGTTCCGCGAACATCGTGGAGATGCACGAGGACATTTCCCAAGGCGAGCGCGTCGATAGCTGGCGGCTCTTCAGCGGCGAGCGCGAAATCGCGCGGGGCCGTTCCGTCGGACTGCGTCGCATACGGACTTTCACGGACGGTGAGATCACGGACAGTGCCGCGCTGCGTGTTGTCGCAGAAGGCGCGCACGGCGAACTGGCTCCGGACATTGCGCTACACACATTCCGCGCAGACCCCACGGTTCTGCGCTCGGTTCTCGCTGCGACACCCAATTCTGGTGAAACCGATACGGCCAAATGGATGCGGCAATAACGGCATCCGTTATCGCCGCATCTGATCTCTGAGAAAACTTTGAGCCTTGGGGCTCGGTTGTCGGAGCCGCGTCTAGCTCTTCTTACTTCTTGAAGGCGCTGGCGAGGCCGCCGAGGAGGGAGGCCGCCTGCTGGCCCTTGCCCAGCGCGGCGACAGCGTTAACGAGCTTCGACTGGTTGTCGGCCGAGAGCTTCTCCCAGCATTCCTTTGCCGCGGGTACCATTTCCGCGACGTTGATGATCTTGGAGACGTCGATGTTTCCAATGCCCAGATTCGCGACCTTGCCCTTGATGTAGCTGATCAGCGCGTCATTTGCGAGAGAGAGTATGTCCATGGTCAGTTCCTGGTTCTCAGTTCCTGGTTCTCAGTTCCTAGTTCTTGGTTCCTGGTTCAACGATGCGACGATTAAACGATGCAACGATGCAACGATTAAACGATGCAACGAGGACGTTAAGCTCTGGGCCGCTGCGCGGCCTAGAGCTTAACGTCCCATCCGTTGCGGTTCGCTGGGCGCTTGAGCCAGAGCGGATCGCCGGTGCCGTTGGCGAAGTCGTTCTTCTTCGGGTCCCAGTCGAAGCTGACGTCATAGACGTAGCTGATGTTGCAGAGCAGGCAGAGGATGGAGGCGCGCGCGCCCGTCTCGGCCGGCGAGATCGTCGGCTTGCGGGTCTTGCAGCACTCGACGAAGTTGCCGGTCTGCTGGAGCGACTTGTAGAGCTGCACCGGGGCTGTGTCGAGCTTGTAGTACTTCTCGATTGCGTCGAGCGCCTCGCCGAGGCCCGCGCCGGCCTGGATGTTGGTGCTGGAGCCCCATTCCCTGCCGAAGAAGGCGCCGACGACCTTCATCTTCGTGAAGGTGTTGTCCGCGAGCTGCTTGCGGATTTCGTCGGTCGGCTTCACGCCGCGTCCGCGCCAGACGGCGATTTTGCCGCGGTTGACGGCGACGATGCCCTTGGTCCCGTAGAAGACCGTGCCCCAGGTCGAGAAGGGCTTGTGGTTGATGACGGTGCCGTCCGCGAAGACGAAGTGCATGTCCTGCTGGCGGCGGCAGCCGTGGATAGGGTTCTTCGAGTGCGGGGCGTCGGAGCGGACAACCTTGACAGGTCCGGACTTGTCGAGGTCGAGGCCCCACTGCGCGATATCAAGGTGGTGCGCGCCCCAGTCGCCGTTGTAGCCAGAGCCGAAGTAGTCGTCGAAGCGCCAGAACATCGGGTAGAAATTGTTGACGCCGCGCGGCGCGCACTGGTCGGAGTAGGGGGTCCAGGGTGCCGGGCCGAGCCACATGTCCCAGTCGACGTCAGGGTTCGGCGCGCCCTCGGCGGCCGCGTTGTTGATGTCGGAGAAGAAGCGGTGAGGCTGCGACGGGCCGCCGAGGAGAGGGGCGTCCGTGCCCTGGCCGTAGTTGCAGTCGACGTACTTGACGTCGCCGATGAGGCCGTTGCGGACGACCATGCAGGCGGTGCGGAACTCGCGGCGGGAACGCTGCCAGGAACCTGTCTGGAAGACGCGCTTGTACTTCTTCTGCGCGGCCATGACGATGCGGGCCTCCTCAATGCTGTAGGTGAGGGGCTTTTCGCAGTAGACGTCCTTGCCGGCCTTCATCGCCTCGACGGCCATGTAGGCGTGCCAGTGGTCCGGGGCCACGATCACGACCATGTTGATGGCCTTGTCCTTGAGCACCTTGCGGAAGTCGGCCTCGGCCTTGCAGATGCCGGCGTAGGCCTTCTTTTCCTCGTCCTTCGCGTATGCGTCGTTGACGCGTTTGGCGGCGTCGTCGCGGCGGACGCGGTCGCAGTCGCACATCGTGCGGACGACGACGGGAAGCTTGAGGAACTGCGGGAGGAGCATCTCGCGCGTCTGGATGCCGCAGCCTATGAAGGCGAGGCCGGGGAGGGCCGCCTTGGCAGGTGCTGTTTTCTTGGTGCTGGTGGGACTCATTCTCTGTTCTCCATGTTGGGAGCCGGTTGTCCGGCTCGGTGTAAAGGCAATGGCGCACAACCGTGAATTCGGCGGCGTCAATATAAGGTTATCAAAAACGCAGCCTTTCGGCAATACTCTTCGTCAATGTGGTAAACTATTTTCGTTTTCGAAACCCGCAACGGACATTTTCCACCATGAACTCACTGCTTCTCGCAACGCAAATCCTCGTCGGAATCACCGGCTACGGCGACAGCCCGGAATTCGCCGAGGTCGTCACCAACGACGAATGCAACCTCTACGTACAGTGGTCGCGCGCCTCGAACCTCCTGCCCGAGACCTCGAACATCATGACGAACGGACTCTTCGACCAGGCGAAGGCGAAGGGCATTCACGTGATGACCATCTACGGCAAGCAGGACGGCCCGACCACTAAGAAGCTCCGCGAGACGTGGGGCGACCTCTACCTCGGCAACAACATCGGCGAGTACGCCGGCTTCCTGTACCAGGACGAGAAGAGCTACTTCAAGTCATGGCCGAAGTGCGTCGATCTAAAAGAGGCCCACGACTGGCTTGTCGGCTCGATGCTCGCAGGGCCGAAGAAGGGACAGCTGTCGCGACCGGAGGACCAGCGCGAACCGATTCTCTTCTCAACGAGCGGTTCACCGCTCGCATGTTACGAGCTTGAGGCCGGAATGGACATCATCTGCAACGAGATGTACGCCGTCGGCTGCGGCGACCTTGCCTACGCCGCCTCCGAGGCGCGAGGCGCGATGCGCCGTTACAACCGGCCCTGCTGGACTGCCTGGCTCGCCCACGAGTGGCAAACCTGCTGGTACAAACTGCCCTATCGCGTCCCCCAGAAGCAGGACTCGCTTGAAATCGGCCTTAAGCAGCTCTGGCTTGCAGGTGCCCAGATGCTTGTGCTCGAATCCGGTTCGGGCGGCACCCAGGCCGAGGCCTACACGCCGCCCGACGGCGACTGCCCGAAGGACACAAAGACGACGAAACAGGGCTACGACGGCGACATTCCCAGGGCCTACCGCAAGACGATGAAGAATTTCTACGAATGGACGAAGGCCCATCCGCGCGCGCAGGGCCAGCCCATCGTCGACGCCGCGCTTCTACTCGGCAACTACGACGGCTACGTTGGCATGACATATCCTATTTTCGCCACATTCGGCCAGCACCACCTTGCCGTGAGCAACGCCAACTGGAAGTGCGCCGCGCCGGAATACACCTGGGAGGCCGTTATGGAGTTGTTCTTCCCGCACCCGGCCGACGCCCTCGCGCCTTTTGTCAACGCCTGGATTGGCGGAACGCCCTTGGGGCAGGTCGACGTCATGAACGTCGATGACAACCTTGCGGCCTCGCAGCTCGCCCGCTACAAGGTCGCGGCCTTTGGCGGCTGGAACACCATGACGCCAAAGATAGCCGAGACGCTTCGACAATACGTTGCGGACGGCGGCCAACTCGCGCTGATGGTTCCCCAGCTTTCATCGCGCATTGACCGCGAGTACGCGAACTACACCGAAAAGGACATCGTCCAGGCCGTGCCAGGCGTAACAGTGAAGGGGCCGGCCATGGTTGAGGCTGTTTTCCCCGTGCGGATAGACGACATACCCGACATCACGAACACCGTGCGCATAGCGGAAGTGGAACTCGCGGACGGCGTTGTCGTGGAGAAGAAGCTCGAAGGCAGGCCCTACTTCGTGCGGGCGCCTCATGGCAAAGGCAACTTCTGGCTGATGCTCGACTGGGACTTCCCCGCGAAGGAGCGTTCCTGCGCCGATACGCCGTATCCTCCAAATCCGAGGTTGGATCTTTGGCTCCGCATGATTGGTCGGCTCTTTCTTGGCACTCCGCGCGCGGTCAAGATGATAGACGGTCCGGACGCCAAGTACGTCAACTGGGCGACCTACCCGGACGGCACCACCTACTATCTCAACACCGACTGCGTCAAGAGCCGCACAATATACGTTGACGGCAAACCCATGACCCTGGCGCCAAAGGAGATGAAGCAGCTGAAGAGCAACGGCGCGGCAGCGACTGGAACACCGAAATCAACGCCATGATAAAGATAGTCGAGCATCCTTCACCGAACTTCGACGAGCGGAAGTTGCCCATCTCGATGATCGTCATCCACTATACCGAGACGGAAAACTGCGAACACGCCCTGCGCATATTGAGCGACCCGAATTCAGCAAAGAGGGTCAGCTCCCATTGGCTCATCGACCGTGACGGCACCGCCTACCGTCTCGTCGACGAGTCGAAGCGCGCCTGGCACGCCGGCAAAAGCTTCTGGGACGGCATCTATGATTGCAATTCCGCTTCCATCGGCATCGAACTCGTGAACAATGGCAAGGAGGCATATCCCGAGCCTCAGATATCCGCCCTCGTCGAGCTTTGCGCCGGAATAAAAAGCCGCCACGCCATCCGCCACATCGTCGGCCATTCCGACATCGCCCCCGACCGCAAGCGCGACCCCGGCCCGCTCTTCCCGTGGGGTGTGCTCGATGGAACAACAACCGTGGTTCCACCCCGAACCCCGGTTGTTAGTCCCGCCGAGGGGGTGCGGGGGATTTTCCCCGATTGTTGTTCGGTGCAAGCATGAAGCTGCAATTCGACAAGAGCGGAAGGCGCTTCTTTTTCCTAACGTTTTGCGTGAGGGGGCGAAGCGCCGTCCTTTCGCGCATAGTGCGGAAGCCAGACCATGACGGCAAGCCGAGCTACGGGGTGGAGCTTCTCCCTGCTGGGGAGGCCATAGCGGCATTGTGGCGCGGCATACACAAACGCTGGCCCTTCTTGACGGCGAGCAACTACATTGTAATGCCCGACCATGTGCATTTGCTTTTGATCGCCGATTACAGTCGTGCACCAGATTTCGACATCCTAGACTGGTTCCAGCACTTCAGGCGTGAGGGCGAGGACGCGGTTTCACCGATTATAGGCGTAAAGCCATCTTTGGTCTGGGAGGACCATTTCTGGTTACTGCTCGTAAACGCGGGCAAGCCACTTGCCGCCGTACGCAAGTATATCAAGATGAACCCGGCAAGGAAGATGTGGAAGCTACTTCATCCAGATCGCTTCGTACGGCATGGTGGCTTGCGGCATGCCGTGCTTGATCCCGCGCATTCATGGACGGCAATTGGCGACTTGACACTTCTTGCCTCGCCATTCATGTTTCCAGTGCGGTTAACGCGCAAGATGACCGTCGAGCAGCATCTGCCGGAAATTGAGCGTATGGTCAATCAGGCAAGCCGAGGGATGATACCGGTATGCGGTTTCCTCTCGCCTGGTGAGAAGGAACTTGAGCGTAGACTGCGGCAGGAGCCGTATGCCCGCTGGATCAAGACAGTTGCCCATGGTCTTCCACCTCGCTTTGATCCAACGGTCGAGGATTCGCGGTATTTGGCCGATGGCCAACAGCTGATACTGAGCTCTTTTTCGACCGATGTGCCAATCTTCCCTATCAACTACGAAAACTGCCACCTAATGAACGACCGCAACGAGGAGCTTTGCCGAAGGGCGACAGGGCTTGCTGAAGAATAGAAACAACAATCGGGGTTGCACCCCGTACCCCGCCTGCTCCACAAGCAGGGAATTGGCTCCACAAGCAGGGGGTTCGGGGGCACCCCCGATTGTTGTCCAAATCCTGACCATGCCGCTCAAATATTGCGCATATCAAGGTTCAAAATCGCCCGATTCCGGGCCGTTTTGCCTTTGGCACGGAGGTTGCGTATGGAAAAATGATATGAAAAACGAAATAACCAGTTACATTCCTCTCGACGTCCAGTCGTCGTATTCCATCGGCAAATCAATCTGCACGATTCAGAAGCTCGTCCGCAAGGCGCGGGAGATGGGATTGCCCGCCATCGCGCTCACGGATGACGGCTTCATGTTCGGGGCGAAGGAGTTTTACAACCAATGCCGGTATCGTGGCGGCGCGTATGGCGATCTCCCAACAATCAAGCCCATCATCGGCCTGTCACTTCGCGTTTTCGGCGACGGCGCGTTCCGCACACTCAGGCTTCTCGCAAAGGATGCCTCTGGCTACCACAACCTCGTCCGCATCGCCTCAGGCGGGGCTGTCTTTGAGAAGCCTGCCGAGCATTCGGTGGATTTCCAGACTGTCGAGAAATGGCACGGGGGGCTGATTTGCCTTACGGCCGAGACGGACGCCACTTTCGTCGAGCGATGCCTTTCCCTTTTCGGTGAGGATTTCGCCTTTGAGGCGACAAGCGACGACTGCGATTTCTCCGCTTGTCCGTCCGTGACGGTTTGCGCCGCGAATCCCGTCCGCCAGCTGGAAGCGGGCGATGCGGAGGCGCTTGACATTTGGCGGGTAATCTGTTCGGGACGCACGATCTGGGAGCTTGCTCCTCTTTCCGACACTGCACCACGGCACCTGATGTCGCCCGACGAGATGGCTGCTCGGTTCATAAACCATCCCGAGTGGATTGAGAACACGGCGAGACTGGCCGAACGCATCGGGGCATACGCCTTGGACGCCGCAGGTCCGCAGATTCCTGCGTTTCCAGTGCCAGACGACTTCGCGGGACGCATTGAATATCTTCGCCACCTCGCCTTTGAAGGCGCGAAGACGCGTTGGGGCGATCCGCTGCCAGAGGAAGTCTTGGAGCGGCTTGAGTATGAGCTGTCCGTAATAGCCTCACGCAGGCGGTTGGATGTGGTCTCATACCTCCTCATTGTCCGCGACTACGTCGAGGCGGCGCGGAGCATGGGCGTGTCTGTTGGTCCCGGACGCGGGCTCGTCGGCGGCAGCGCTGTGGCCTACGCCCTAGGCATTACGGGGGTGGATCCCCTGAAGCATAACCTCCTGTTTGAGCGTTTTCTCAATCCAGACAAGGACAACCTACCGGACATCGACATCGATTTCGACGAGGAGGGCGTGGCGAAAGTCAAAAACTACCTGGTCGGGAAATATGGCGAGGACCACGTTGCGCGCATCGCGACTTTCACTGTCGAATCACCACGAACGGGCATAAGGGATGTCGCCAATGCGCTTGCCTTTTGCGTGACCCAGGGTGAAGCCCTTGCGGCGTTGGCGCCGGTCTATCCGTGGCGTCAGACATTTCAAAGCGCTCTAAGGGATTCCGAGGAACTTCGAGGTGTCTACGAAAGCGGGAAGGGGCTCGAATGCCGGATTCTCCACCTCGCCGAAAAACTGTGCGGATGCGTGAGGTCCGTTGGTGTCCACGCATGTGGCGTGGTTATTTCGCCACGGAAGCTAACGGACATCCTGCCCGTGATGGAAGTGGACGGAATGGCCGTGAGGCATGTCACGCAATATGCCGCCAATCCTGTCGAAGATGTTGGTCTTGTCAAGTTCGACCTCCTCGGCCTGAAGACGCTCTCAGATCAGAAGCGGTGTCTGGAGCTCATTGAGGCCAGGACGGGCGAGACGATTGAACTTTCTGCAATCCCCGAGGACGACGAACAGGCCCTTTCCGTCTTCGCGCGCGGCGACACGGAGGGGATATTCCAGTTTGAATCGGATGGCATCAGGGAAGTCTTGCGCCAACTGAAGCCAACGCATTTCGCGGACATTGTCGCCCTATACGTGCTATATCGCCCCGGCGTCATGGAGTACCTGCCGCCGTTCATCCGGCGGAAGAACGGCGAGGAGTCGCCGACCTGCGACCATCCGCTCATGGAGAGCATCCTTGAGGAAACATACGGCATGGCGATCTACCAGGAGCAGATCATGCAGTTGGCGCAAAAGATGGCCGGACTCGCGCGTGGGGAAAGCGACACGCTTCGCAAGGCGCTGGGCAAAAAGGAGCCACAATTGATTGACGAATTCCGAGAGAAGTTCATCAAGGGCTGCCTGGCCAACCCGAATTTCAGGATTGGCGAATGGGAGGACGCGGACGCAGCGAAGGCACTTGCCGGGGGAATCTTCCGTGAGTGGGAGAAGTTCTCGCTCTACGCCTTCAACAAGTCCCACGCGACATGCTACGCTCTCATCGCCTATCGGTCGGCCTATCTCAAGGCGCATTGGCCGGAGGAGTTCGCGATGGCACTGCGCAATAATTGCGCACTTCGCCCATAATTTGATAGAATGCTCCTGTACAATTTCAGGAGTGCGACATGGCACGGCAAAGGACATTGATTCTTACTGGATTTGGATACGCCGAATACGCCTTCGCCGCCGCTGCGGCGATGAGGGCGGTCGGCGGGGATTCCGAATGCAACGGCATAAGCCGAAGGAGGCTGCCGGAATTTCTGGCTGAAGAGGCAGCCGCGCGGACAGCGCCCAAATGGAAGGAAATCTACCTTCTTGGCGTTTCGCTCACGGGCGACACGGTGACGCTTGCCGATGCGCTTGCCAAGCTGAAGGCAAAGGGCGTCAAGGTCGTCTGGATATCTGCCATTCCCATCCACGACGACGTTGCGGAGGCAGTTGGCGACGCCCTCGAGGTCTTCTACCAGGAAGGTTCGCTTCTCGAAGCCGTGGGCGAAGCCTTCAATACGGACGTCTCCCAGTTCCAGGCCTTGCTGGCGAACGCAAAGCGCGTACCTGTCCAGATGCGCCCCTACTTCGACCTTATCGCCGCCGCGGAGTTCCACTACAGGAACTATCAGGACACAACCATCTACTCGACCGCCATACGCTACATGGCGAACGGCGTCCACCCGGAAGCCTGGGAGCAGAAGATCAAGGACGCGGTACGGCATTACGACCGCTACGGCAGCCGCGAACTGCTCGGCAAAAGCGCGGCGATCAGGACGCTGCAGAGCCGCATAAACCGCGTCGCCGTACACGAGTATGCCCGTGTCCTCATTCTCGGTGAAAGTGGCACCGGCAAGGAGACCGTCGCCCAGCAGATCCACACGAAGAGCCCGCGAAGGAACATGCCCTTTGTCGCCTTCAACTGCGCCAGCATCAGCAGGGAGCTCCTGGAAGACCGCTTCTTCGGCCATGAGAAAGGGGCCTTCACTGGGGCCTCCGAAAGAACGGACGGGCTCTTTCTCATGGCGGACGGCGGAACGCTCTTCCTTGACGAGATAGGCGAGATGTCGGCCGATGTTCAGGCATTGCTGCTGCGCGTCCTGGAAGGTGGACGCTTCATGCGCGTCGGCGGCAGGGAGGAGTTGAAATGCGATGTACGGCTCGTCACGGCGACGAACCGCGACCTGCCGTCGCTTGTCCGCGACGGCAAGTTCCGCTCCGACCTCTACCAGCGACTCAACGTCGTCCAGCTGCGGACGCCATCCCTGCGCGAACACAAGGAGGACATCCCCGTCATCGCAAACGCCTGGTGGCGCAAGTACCACGGCGGGCGTGTGCTAAACGGGGAGCAGATCGCCGCTCTGATGGACTACGACTACCCGGGCAACGTCCGCGAACTCATCAACATACTCGACCGGGCGACCGCGCTGGAGGAGGATGACTTCAACCTCCTCATGCGCGAACACAAGGAGATGAATGCCGCGCTTTCCCCAATGCAAAATGCGCAATGCGCGATGAACAATGGGTCGGCGGGGGTGGTCGCGGCAAAGCGCGACCCTTCCGCGGAGGAGACGCCAGACAAGCTCGAAACGGCCATCCGACTCCACGTCCGCAACGTCTACGACAAGTGCGGCCACAACCTCACACGCGCCGCCGAGGCGCTCGACATCAGCCGCAACACGGTGCGGAAATACATTTAAAGGTAAGTCATGAGCTGCGCCTGCCATAAACTCCAAATCATCGCGGCAATCTGCGCCTGCGCGCTTGCCGCCAGTTGCTCCACCGACATCGACTGGGCTAAGGCGAAGGAGATACGCCCGGGCGTAAGCTATGTCAAACGCGAGCTGAGCGAGCCGCGGCTTATGAAGGCCTTCCTTATCCGCGTCGACCTCCAGACGCCCGGAATCAAGTTTACGGGCACGGGGCGCGACCCGCAGTGGGGTGAACAGATGCCGGACGTGACTAACCGCGTCTACCTCATCCGTACTCGCCGGCAGCGGACGCGCGACTTCATGCTCGAGCAGCGCCGCCCGGTGGCGGAGGGCGGCAAGGGGCGCGATCTCGTCGTCGCCGTCAACACGGAGCCGTGGGGACCGTGGGAGGAACCATTCACGCATCGCTACGCCAATCCATACAGTCCGCTCATCTCCGACGGCGAGGTCGTCTCAGCATCCGGGACGGGCGGCCGCGCGGTTTTCGTCGTATACACAAACGGCGTCGCGGACATCACCTGCAACATAACTTCAAACCAGACGCCGCAGATATGGTGCGCCCACTCCGGCTTCGGCATCATCATGCGCGACGGCGAGGACATTTCCAAGAAGCCAGGCGGCTCACTTGCGCCGCGCACTGCCTTCGGCCTTTCAAAGGACCGGCGCTGGCTCTATCTTCTGGCGGTCGACGGCCGCCAGCCGGACTACAGTCTCGGCGCCGACATGCACGATCTCGTCGCCATACTCAAGGGGGCGGGCGCTTGGGACGCGATGAACATGGACGGCGGCGGCTCCACAACCCTTGTCTACTGGGATGACGTCGCAGGCAAACCAGTCGTCTGCAACCAGCAGACAACCTCGGGCTACACGCGTCCCGTCGGTGCCAACATGGGGATATACTTCGAATAGCGCGACTGCCGAGTAAATCGGGTCGACGTCATCGTACCGCGACAGCCTTTTCCCGTGCACCTGCGCGAAGAGGGCCGCTAGGCGTTTTGTTCGGGGGCCGTGCCGATCCACTCGCGGATGTTCGCGGGGAGGTGCTCGATGGCCTTGACTGTGACTTCCTCTTCGCCGTTTACGGTGGGGATTGCGGCCTTTTCGCCAACCTTCTTGCCGGCGAGGAGGGTCGCGAGCTTGGAGCGGTTGGGGAGGATGCCCAGTTCCTCGTCGCTGTCCCATTCGCCGAGAATGGAGTAGGCGAGTTCGGAGCCGTCGGCACGTGTCAGGACGACATGCACGCCTGTTCCAACGGCGGAGAAGTCCGTCTCGTCGTCCGCGAAGTAGGAGCCGCGCATCATCTGCAGGTCGGCGTCCATCTCCTCGCGGCGGGTGAGGAGCACGCGCTGCGTGTCCTTCGCCGACTGGTACTCGAAGTTCTCGCGCAAGTCGCCGAGGCCGCGGGCGTAGGCGATGTCCTCGCGGTTCTTCGGGATTTCGACGTCGACGAGGTGGCGGAAGTCCGCCTGGCGCTTCTGGAGCGAGCGCCACGAGGTGAAGTGCTGTACGGGCTGTTCCTTCTTGCCTTCGCGGGCCGCGCGCTTCTTGTCGGCCAGCGCGGGGTCGATTCTGACCATGGTGTCCGTGAGCTTCTTGAGGAGCGCGGGTTCGAATACGCCCGTGCTGCCGCTGATGCGGTAGAAGATGGCCTCGCGCTGGAGCGGGTTGAGCCCTGAGAATGCGGCCTCGAACCACTTGGGATCCGCATAGAAGCCGTGGAGCAGGTGTCTCATGCGCAGACCCTCGCCCGAGAGGGTGGTGTCTTCGGTGATGGCGATGGCATGCTCCATGAGTTCGTAGAATGCGGGGAGACCCCAGTCCTTGAGCTCGTCCCACGAGCGGATTGTCCAGACGAGCAGCGGGGCTGGAACCGAAGTGGAGGCGAGAAGCCTGCGGCACGTGTCCTGGACCGCCTTGAGATATTCGGGCGAGGCCCTGAGGACGTCCAGCGTCTTGCAGGTGAGGTTGAAGCTCATGTCGGGGAGCTTGTCAAGCAGCTTGCCGACGGTTTCGGGGCGGGAATCGAGGATGAATCGGATCATTTCCTCTGATTCGCGGGCCGAGAGCTTGTCGCCGGCCTCCATGAAGCGATCGTCGTCCATGAGCTTCTCGATGAGTTCCTCGCGCGGCGTCTCGATGTCGAGGCGCTGGGCCATGAGGATGAGGCGTGTGAACATGGGCGGCGGGCAGAGGAACGCGCCGTCAATCGCGAAGTTGAGGCGGTCCGTAAGGATTTTCCGGCTCGCGTCGGAAATCTTCGGCGCGCTGTTCTTCGCGGCCTCGTAGGCGGAAATCATCTCGAAGAGCTTCGGGATGTTGCGTTCCGGGCCGAGTTCGTCCGTGAACCAGTCCCCATCGTATGTCAATTCGGTTTCGCGGATGGTGATCGGATCGGAGCGCTTGACGGGGATCTGGATGTACTTGTCCTTTTTCAGGGCCGTGCGGGCGCCTTCCCAGAAGGGCTTCCAGTTTTTGGCGGGGACGATGCCGTACTCGTTGAGGAGGTTCTGCAGGCGGAGAATGGTCGAAGGTCCGAAGCTCTGGATTGCCATCTTCACGATTTCGCCGGGTGCCTTTTCGACCTTTTCCCGCATTGCTTCCGGCTCAGTGTGGAAGCGCGCGAGCAGATGGTCTGCCGCGACGGGCTTCAGCGTTTCGGCTGCGTACTCAAGCGACATCGCATGGTTCTTCTTGGCCGTGAAGTCAAGTATTACGCGCTTGTAGAAGTCGTCCAGGCGCTTGACAATGCCGAATCCCCACGTCTTGTCGAAGAAGAAGGTCCCAGGCTTGAGAGACAGGAGAAGATCGAGGCGGCGGAACGATTCAGTGGGCTTGATCTTTCCAAACTTGACGCTTTCCACGCATGCCAGAAGGTGGCGGTCCTTCGTGGTGTTGCGGAGGAGTCCGGGGACGACCGTGCCGAATGCCGGTGTGTCACCGTTCCAGATGGCCTGGCGGGAAAGGAGGCTGGCCAAGCCGTTGAAATCAGCAGTTTCAGTCAGCGCGGCGCTTAGGGCCTTTGTCAGATTCTCGATTTTGCCTTTGCGGGGTTGACTGTGCAACGCGTCCAGGCAGGTAAGCGCCTCCTCAATGGGTATGGGGCGCTTGTTGATGATTTCAGCCAGTTCTTCTTCCAGGGCCTTGGGATCCAAAGTCACTTCATCGCTCATGGTTAACGTCCTTCCGCCGCTCCCCAGCAACCAATGCTGAAAAGCGGTTAATTCAATAGTCAACTAGTATAGCAAAAAGCCGGGGATTAATCAACCACCAAGGCAAACGGCGGATTTGGCACATCCGGACCTTGTGACCTTGCGAAGTCCGCGACCGCCGCGTTGGGGCCGAAGAGCTGGGCGGCCAGCACCCAGATGAGGTCGATGGCGGCGAGCATTGCGATAACGGCCGCAACGATAAAAACCGGGTTGACCTTGTCTGGCGCCGCAACGGGGGCCAGATTGTCGAAACCTGAAAGCTGCTGGAGGTCCTCATCGCCAGTTGATGCGGCCCCATCGGCTCCTTCGCCTGATTTGTTGAGGGAGATTTTCGGACCACCTCCGGCCCCGGGGCGCTTGACCTTGATGGTTTTCTTCCGGGTGGGGGAGTTGTCCGGCGTCTCCTGTGCAGGCTCAGGTGCGGGTGGTGGCGGCGCTGTCAACGCGGCTGGCGGGATCTGCCCTGTCTGGTGCGGTGGCTGCGGAATCTGGATATGGGTTGTCGGTGGTTTCAGCGTCGGCTTGGCCGGTGCGCTTCCGCCCATTTCAGTCGGGCGTTTCAGACGGATTGTCTTTGGCGCGGCACTTGGTGCTGGCGGCAGTTCGGGCTGTGCGCTGAGAGCTGATTCAAGCGAGATTCTCGACGTCTTGGACTTCGCGGCCTGCGCGGCGATGGCGGCGGATTCCTGCGGGGATACCGACTGGGTGGATGTCGGCGGTTTCAGCTTTATGGTCTTGACATCGTCCGTGGTCGGTGGGATGGAGACAGAGGGAATTTGGCCGGTTGCCGAGGCAAGGCTGATGCGCGCCGTCATTTTTTTGGCCGCCTGTTCGCGCGGAATCGCGATGCCCTGGGGGGCCGGGGCGTTAGGCGCGGGGGCGGGCGCGGCCGGAGCCGCGGGCGGAGGAGGAACCGCAGGCGCTGCTGCCGCCTCGCCCGGTTTGCGCAGGGTCGGCTTGCGCATGATGACAGGCTTGCGTTGGATTGGGCTGCTTTCGGCCGATGAGGCCGGCGGGGTTTGCTTTGGGGGAATCGCACCCTCGGTCGGGGTATCTTCTTCAGCCATGATCTGCTCCTTTGAAATGGGGTGGGGGATGGAAGGCGTCTAGACAGCCATTACTTCGGCTTCCTTGGCCTTGAGGTCGGCGTCGATCTTCGCGATGGTCGCGTCGGTGTCCTTCTGGATGCGGGTGAGGCTGGAGTCGCGCTGGTCCTCGCTGATCTTGCCGTCCTTTTGCAGGGCCTTGACGGCGTCGTTGGCGTCGCGGCGGACATTGCGGACCGCAACGCGGGCGTCCTCGGCGTGACGGCGGGCGACCTTGACGATTTCCTTGCGGCGCTCCTCGTCGAGTTCGGGGATCGGCACGCGGATGACGCGTCCGTCATTAAGCGGGGTGATGCCGATGTTGGCGGCCAGAATGCCCTTCTCGATGTCGGAGAGGGAGGAGGGATCGAACGGGGTGATGACGATGAGGCGGGCTTCGGGCGTGGTGATGTTGGCGATGTCGCGCAGGCGCATCGGGGTGCCGTAGTAGATCACCGAGACGTTCTCGACGAGGGCGGGGGAGGCCTTGCCTGTGCGGAGG
>JAEEGJ010012596.1_pt1 | contig 20850 bp, 30 predicted proteins | sample 8958761 | NCBI WGS metagenome assembly JAEEGJ01 (sample SAMN16246546, study PRJNA631951) | gut metagenome | biome: gut microbiome; feature: rumen; material: RS-attached | host: Bos | place: Iran: Karaj | collected 2018-10
TCAAACGTACGGGGCCAGGCGGGCTACCTCAGTTACCTCGGGCTCTGGATATGGCAGGCGGTACTCTTCGGCGGCGGCGCCGTAAACGACAGCGCCGTTTCCTCCAGCAATTCGAGCGATACGCCCGTGCTGATAATCCAGGGCGCGGACGACGGATCGGTCACGCCCGAGGTCTCCTCCGTCTACTCTCATGCGAATGAGCTCGATGAAAGCGCCAGGGTGGAGCTGATACCCGGCGGACACGTCGATACGCTCTATACGGACGAGGGCGTGAACGCGGATACGATCGCTTTGATCGCGGAGTTCTTCAGGAAAAACGCGGGTTAAGGAACGTCCGTCGGGATGAGGTTGAGCATATCCTCCTCGTTTGCGACGTTCGTATAGACCTGCGGCACGTCGCCGACCACCACCGTTTCGCACAGCGGAACGGTGTTTTTTATCGTCACGGTCTCGGACGCGCCGGCAAGCTGCACCCTCAGATTCGCGGTAAGCGTCACGTTTACGGTGAACAGGCTCTGGTTTATGCCGGACGATCTGAGGCTCGAGCTCACGTGCGCCGTGACCGCGCCAAGCGGCTTGAAGCGCACCCCCAGGGAGGGACCTCTGCCCGAAAGGAGCGCTATCCCGCTTGCCGTGCCGAGCGGGACCGACGCTCCCTCTATGCACGGACCGGCGACGCGGCGCTGCGCCTCCGCGGTTATGCCGGTCACGATCGCGTTGAGCTTCGCCGTGTCGGCGGTTATTATAAAGCTCTTCTCCCCCGTCTTCATTACGGAAAGGAGCTCTCCGCTCTCCGCAAGCGCATTTTGGGCGGAGAGTGTCAGCTCGCGCGAAGCCGCCTCCATAAGGCTGTCGCACGCCGCATCCATCACGGGCTCGCGCACGGCGCTGCTCAATACCGCTATAACGACGGCGGCAAGAGCGGCTGCCGCTGTGAGGATGAGTATCCGCGCATCCCGCCCGGAGCGCCTTTTCCTTTTTACACACCTTGCTTCCATGCTGTAAGATATGCGGCGGACGGCAAAAACGTTCTAAATGAGCAATATGAGCTGACGGACGGCGTTGGCGGCAACGCACAGCGTCACGCCCAGCGCGGAGGGCAGAAGGAACGCCGCGAGCATCATCCTTATGCTGCCGGTCTCCTTTCTTACCGTAAGGAGCGTCGTCATGCAGGGCGAATGGAACAGCATGAGCACGAGCACCTGGAACGCGGTGAACGCGCTCCAGCCGTTCGCCGTGAGCACCGCGGATACGCTTCCCGCGCCGCCGTAGAGCATCAGCGCGAGCGGGAGTATCAGCTCGTTTGCCGGAAGCCCCAGAAGGAACGCGGTGAGTATTACGCCGTCGACGCCCATCACGGCGCCTATCGGATCGAGGAAGGCGACGATATGCCCCATCGCGCCTGTCCTGAGCAGCACCCATATAAGCACCCCGGCGGGGAATGCCGCGGCGGCGGCGCGCCCCAGCACGAAGAGGGTCCTGTCGAGGAGCGAACGAATTATCACCTCGCCCACGCGCGGCTTCCTGAACGGCGGGAGCTCCAGTATGAACGAGGAGGGTTTGCCCTTCAAAACCGTGCGCGAAAGGAGCTTTGAAATGCCGAGCACCGCCGCAAGGCTCATCAGTATGAACGCCGTGAGCCAGAGCGCGGCGGTAAGCGACGAAACGAAGCCGCCGCCCGCGGCGAGGAAGAGCCCGATAAGGAGCGTGAGCGCGGGAAAGCGCCCGTTGCAGGGTATGAGCGAGTTGGTGAGTATCGCTATCGCGCGCTCACGCGGGGACTCGATAATTCGGCAGCCGACGACGCCCGCGGCGTTGCAGCCGAGACCCATGCAGCACGTCAGCGCCATTTTGCCGCAGCCGCCGCATTTCATGAAGGGGCGGTCAAGGTTGAACGCTATGCGCGGCAGGAGCCCGAGATCCTCCAGAAGCGTGAACAGCGGGAAGAATATCGCCATGGGCGGCAGCATCACCGAAACCACCTTGAACAGCGTTTTTAAGCCGCCTTCCGCAAGCGCGCCTGTCACGAAGTCCGGCGCAGGGGCAAGCGCGCCGCGTATGATATCGAGGAGCCTGTCGAAGCCCCTTTCAAGCAGGGCGCTCGGTTTGTTTGCGCCGACCATCGTGATGAAGAACACCAGCGCAAGCAGCAGGAGCATCACCGCGCCGCCGGTGAATCTGCCCGTAAGAAAACGGTCGAGCCTGAGCTGTCTTGCGCCGAATGCGTCCTTATCCCTCGTGACGGTCTTTTCCGCTATGCGTTCCGCCTCCGCCCACATGGGCCTTATCTCGGGGCGCTCCGCGGGGGTTTCCCTGCCCCGCTCCCCCGCGCGGAACACGGCGCGTTTCAGCTCCTTAAGGCCCTCGCGCTTTGCCGCGCTCGAGAGTATAACGTCGACGCCGAGCGCTTCGGAGACCGCCTCCGTATCGATCGAGATACCCTTCTTTCGCGCCTCGTCCGCCAGATTGAAGCAGACGACCGCGTTTTCTATTACGGAGAGCGTCTGGAGCGCTATGTTAAGGCTTCGCTCCGGCTGCGAGGCGTCGCACACGATCACGGCGCAGTCGATATCCGGGCTCAGCAGTATATCGCGCGTTTCGACCTCCTCCGGAGAAGTCGGCTCGAGCTGATAGCAGCCGGGAAGATCGACGAGCGCGGCGCGCTTTTTGCCCAAGCGCATGTGCCCCACCGCGCGGTCGACGGTCTTGCCCGTCCAGTTGCCGGTGTGGCGGTTGAGCCCGGTGAGCGCGTTGAAAACGGTGCTTTTGCCCACGTTGGGATTGCCCACGAGCGCGGCGGTGAATGCGGGAGACTTATCCCTCTTTTGACCGGACTTTATTCCCATGCGGCGCTCCCTCTGACGCGTATGCGCTCGGCGTCGCTCCGCCTTAACGCAACGACCGCGCCGCGCACGGAATACGCCGTTGGATCGCCCGACGGTGCGCTGAACAGCGCCACTATCTCGGCGCCCTCCGTTATGCCGAGCCCCTCGAGCCGAGGGCGTACCGCGCATTCGTCAACGCCCGTCACACGGCATACCCCGTACATGGGGAGCGAGGCAAGATCGTTTATCCCTTCGCCTTCCTTCCCCGCGGCGCGCGGCTTTTTTCTCCGAAGCATTTTCAAGAAGCATCCCCCTCCGCAAAAGACCTTTTCGGTCTATCCTATGCGGGAACGGTGCGGAGTGTGAAAGGGCGGGATGAAGAACGAAATAACGCCTTGCGGCATTTCGATATAAACGCAGACGTTTTCGATATACGCATTCGCGTTCGGTATGCGCCCGAAGGCGCATGAAAGGTCCCTCATCCACCGCTCGTTCAAGAGCGGTCCCCTGCCCCCTAGGGGAAGGCTGGAATGTGTGAGCAAGGCAAGATTCACTCAAGTTTTTAGGACGCACGCCAAGCGAGCAACGCGAGATGCACGAAAGCTTTTAGGACGCACGCACAGGCGAGCAAAGCGAGCCCGCAAGGACGACGAGAAATGCATGCAAATTTCGAGGAGTCCGGCGCCCGCGCCGCGAGAGGCGCGGAACTGCGATATGCTAAGCTCGAGGAACCGCTCCTGCGAGATATATCCTAGTAAGTATGCACGCTGTAACAGTAGTGTTACGAAGTTGGGAAGCATAAGTTTATCGGAAGCATCCCTCATCCACCAACGGCTTGCGCCGTCGGTCCCCCTTCCCCTAGGGGGAAGGCTGACGCTGGCGCGAAATCAAAAAAAGGCTTCCCCGCCTTTGGAAAGCCTTTTTGTCGATCCGCTTTTTTACTTCGCCTCGTAGCTTCCGCAGAAGCTTTCGTCGTCGGGGCGGGCGTTCGAGCCGCAGCCCTTGCAGGGGCGGATCTCGATATGGTCGAGGTCGCAGTGCCTGCCCAGCGAGTTATAACGGCAGTGCTTCACGGAGCAGCCGACGTTGGTGAGAGAGTTTTCGTTTCTTTCCATTTGATTTGACTCCTTTCGCTTTTGTACTTTGAGTATGCCCCGAATGAAGCGGGCGCATTCGTTTTTTTCCAATTATTGCAAAAATAATCGGTATTGAAAACCGACGCTTGAATATGTATAATATAAAGGAGAAATCATACGCCTTTATCGGGCTGTCGGAGTGCTTTATGAGGAATGCATTGAAACGGATACTCGCTTTCGTGTTCGCCGCGCTTATGCTCGGGGCTTTGGGCTGCCGCGGCAGGAGCACGATCGGTCCCGTTTCTTCGGAGGAGCCGGGCGAAACTCCCGTTTTGACGGAAGCGCCCTCCCCCGCGCCGACGGAAACCGTCCCGCCTGAGGTCACGGACGAGCCGACTCCCACGCCGACCTCCGCTCCCTCCATCATCCGGCAGGCGCTCGTTGATGAGGACGGGCTCAGCATCACCGCGGACGAGCTCGTTTTCGACGCGGTATCCGGTCCCGGGGTGTGCATAACCGTCAGCAACGGCATGGCAAAGGATATCGAGCTTTCGTTGAACGCGCTCATCGTTAACGGCTTTATGCTGACGGAGCTGTTCTATGCTTCCGTTCCCGCGGGCACGTCCCAGAGTGAGACCGTGTACCTTGAGCCCAAGGAGCTTGAGCTTGCCGGGATCGAGACCGTGCGCTCGGTCGAGATGAGCTTCCATGCGGCGGAGCTTGAGACCCATATGACGCTGCTTGATTCCCCCCGAGTCATGCTGAAGACCTCCGCCTATGATGAAACCGCGCCTGCGCCCGAGATCACGGGCGAGCTCCTGTTCGACGCAGACGGCGTTCGCGTGACGGGCGTTGGACTTAAGGACGGGGGCATGCTCGGACCCGATTACATCGTCCTTATCGAAAACACGGGCGATATGAACGTTACGCTCACCTGCGAGAACGTGACCGTGAACGGCGAATCCATAAAGCCCGTATTCTACTGCGACGTGTTCTCGAACTGCCGCGCGATGAGCGGGGTGACTTTCCTTTACGCCGACCTCAAACGGCTCGATATAGCCGAGATCGGCAGTATTTCGTTCACGTTCCGCGTTTGGAAGACAGGCACGTTCGAGACCGTTTTCCTTTCGGAAAGCATAAACGTCGCAATTGACGAATAACCGAGGATCCCGTATCATGAAGAGTTGGGCAAAAGTATTGATATCCGCAGCTGTGACACTGGCATGCTTAGTGCTTGTGCTGTTTTCGCGCATTGTGATCCTGCCGGTCATAGCGCTCGCGGCGTTCATGGGCGTTTACTGGGGTATCGGTTACATGATCCCCCCGGTGACAGCTCTCACGGCGGGAAGCCTTGTGTTCACCGCGTCCGATCCCGGAGCGTTCTGCTCCGCGGGCATGTTCATGCTGCTGCCGATAATTCTTGCGGTCTACGGCAAAAAGCGGCTCCCGCACAGGTACGCGCTGCTTGCGCTTGCCGCGGTCATATGCCTTGGGACGTATCTTTCCGCCGCACTCGCGCCCATGCTCAAGGGTGAACCGCCCTATTCCGCGCTTGCGGAGGCATGGGACAATGCGATCGTTTCGAGCTTCACCTCCGTTTTCAGCGAGGAGCTTGCCGGTTATTCCGAAACGCTTGAGTTCTTGAATTCGTTCTCCGAGATGCTGCCGAACTTCATGATGGTATCGGTGCTCCTTATCGCGGAATTCTCGGCGGCGGCGCTCATATTCTCGTTCAAGCTCTGGCACAGGGTATTCCGCATACCCCCCGCGCCTATGGCGAAGTTCCACAACTGGCGTCTGCCGTCGAGCAGCATCTTCGGCGCCGTGATACTCATTCTGGGCATAATACTCGTTTACGTATTTAAGGTGGAACAGGCGACGGCGATAGCGCTGACGCTCGGGTTCATAGTGCTGTCCATGTTCAGCGTGCAGGGGCTTGCTTACCTTATGTTCATCCTGAGGCTTGCAAAGGCGCCGAAGATAATGCGCGTGCTCCTTTGGGTTATCGCGGCGCTGCTCTTCCCCAGCTCCCTCTTATTGCTGTCGGTGATCGGGTTCGGCGAGCAGATACAGCACAAGCGGCGCAGGGTGCTCGATTACATAAGGCAGGAGAGCGAGCGAAGCCGGCTCGAGCAGCGTGCGGACGAATACGCGAAGTACGGCTACATACGCGATGAAAAGGATAAAGACTCGGAGGACAAGCCCGACGAGGGCGAGAAGAAGGAGTAGCTCATACCGCCTGCGGGCGGCAGTTCACATTACAAGCGATCGGCTTATCAGGCCGGGAAAGGTTCGGTAAAAACATGAAGGTATTATTGATCAAGGACGTCAGCGGCACTGGCAAGGAAGGCGATATCGTAAACGTCAGCGACGGTTACGCGCGAAATTTCCTCATTCCCAAAAAGCTTGCCGTGCCTGCCGACGCGGGCAATATAAACGCCGCAAACATCAAGAAGGCGGCTCAGAAGCACCGTGTTGATGTGCAGCGCAAAAACGCGAAGGAGCTTGCCTCCGGCATGAGCAATCTTACCGTGCGCGTTTACGCCAAGGCGGGCGAGAACGGCAAGCTGTTCGGCTCCGTTACCGGCAAGGAGATCGCCGAGGCGCTGAAGGAGCAGTACGATCTTTCGATCGACAAGAAGAAGATCCGCCTTGCGGAGCCCATAAAGACCACCGGCGTCACCGAGGTGCACGCCCATATGTTCGAGCAGACGGACGCTAAATTCAAGGTCGAAGTAATTGCGCTGGAAGAGAACTGAAAATGAGCGAAGAAGCGTTGAACATCCCATATAACGAGGAAGCCGAAAAATCGGTGCTGGGGAGCCTGCTCCTTGCGCCGAATACCGCGGAGGTCGCCCTTGAGAAGCTGAATACCGAGGATTTTTGGAGCATCCGCAACCGCGAGGTATTCAGCGCGATGAAGTCGCTTTGGGACAAGGGCGGCTCCATCGACGTCGTTACCGTTATGGACATGCTCGAAAAGATGGGCAAGAGCGAATCCTCCGGCGGGCTCGAGTACCTTACGGAGCTTTCGATATTCACGCCGACCGCGCAGAATATCGATCACTACGTCGCCATTGTCGAGGAGGAGAGCATAAGGCGCCGCCTTATCAACGTGTGCACCCAGATCGCCCAGGAGGCGAGCACCGGCACCAAGGAGACGGCAACGCTCCTGGACGACGCGGAGCGCAGGATATTCGATATAGCGATGCGTAAATCGGACGAGACGATCGAGCCCATCGCGCCGGTCTACGGCAGGGTCTACCGCCGCATCGGTCAGCTTATGAAGATGGACGGGCGCAACACGGGCCTTCCCACCGGGTTCATCGACCTTGATTCGCTGACCTCCGGACTGCAGAAGAGCGACCTTATCATCATCGCCGGCCGTCCCGCAAGCGGCAAATCGACGCTCGCCCTCAATATCGCCGCTCACGCCGCGCTGCACGAGGGCGCGACGGTGGCGTTCTTCAACCTTGAGATGAGCAAGGATCAGCTCGCTTCCCGCGTTATGGCGACCGAAACGGGCGTGCCGCTCCAGAACATCCGCACCGGCAACGTCGACGCGCCGCAGCTGCTCGAGATCGCGAAGAGCTTTAACCGCATCGGCGACGCGGCGTTCCTGCTGGACGACACCCCGGGCATTTCCGTTGCGGAGCTTCGCTCACGCTGCCGCAGGATAAAGGCGAGGCAGGGGCTCGACCTTGTTATCGTCGACTATCTGCAGCTCATGCAGGCGACCGGGCGCGCCGAATCGAGAGTGCAGGCGGTCTCCGAAATGACGAGGAACCTGAAGATACTCGCCCGCGAGCTGGACGTGCCGCTGATAGTGCTCTCGCAGCTCTCGCGCGAGCCGGACAAGCGCTCCGACCATACGCCGCTGATGAGCGATCTGAGGGAATCCGGCTCCATCGAGCAGGACGCCGATATCATCATGATGCTCTACCGTCCCGCCGCCTATACCGACACGCGCGAATACGAAGAGCACAACAATATCGCGTATCTGCACGTTGTAAAGCACAGGAACGGCGAGACGAGGCGCATTGACCTTACCTGGGTGCCCGAGCTTACTAAGTTTGCGAATCACTCGAATTACGAGGAAAGATAAAAAAACTGTTGATTATGGCGCGATAAAGTGTTATAATCGTTCTGCTTCGGGGCAGGGTGCGATTCCCTACCGGCAGTTATAGTCTGCGAGCAGCGGTAATAAACGCCGCTGTCGAACCGGTGTGATCCCGGTACCGACGGTATAGTCCGGATGAGAGAAGCGGTCCACAAAACGGAAATCACCTCCTTTTGCGCTCCCGCTTGAACGGAGCATTATCAAAAGGAGGTTTTATTATGTTCAAATTCAAGGAAACATTTGAAAAGGCGATGCAGAGCCTTGACTTTATAGGGGTGTGCCTCGGCATATTCGCGGGGCTCTTCATCATCGCGTTCGCGTTTGAGAGGCTGTTTATCAAGCAGCGCCGCCGTTTTTCCGATACGCGCTACATCACCTATACGGCGATATTCTCCGCCATGGCGGGCGTTCTGATGCTGCTTGAGATACCGCTGTTCTTCGCGCCGAGCTTTTATAAGATAGACCTTTCGGAGCTGCCCGTCATGATAGCGACCTTCTACCTGGGACCCGTCGCGGGCGTTCTGTGCGAGCTTTTCAAGGTGATGATAAAGGTTTTGATAAAGGGCTCCCCCACCATGTTCGTGGGCGATTTCGCCAATTTCGCCGTCGGATGCGCGTTCGTGCTCCCCGCAAGCATGATCTACCACATAAAGCCCGACAAGAAGACCGCGCTGTGGGGGCTGATCGCGGGCACGCTCATTATGACGGTATTCGGCAGCGCCTTCAACGCGCTGTATCTGATCCCCAAATTCGCCCAGGCCTTCGGCGGGATAGAGAAGATCGTCGGCATGGGAACCGCCGTGAACAAGCATATCACGAGCGTGTGGACGCTCGTGTTCTACGCCGTCGTGCCGTTCAATTTCATAAAGGGCACGCTTATCACGGTGCTGACGTTCCTGCTCTATAAGCGCGTTTCGCCGCTGATGCACAAAATGGACGCGAGAAGGCTCGAGCGGAAGAAGAAAACAAAGTAATTTAATAGGAGCGGCCCCGCCGCTCCTTTCTTTTTTATTTCAGCCCGTCCCTGACTCTGTTAAGGGACCGGTTCAGTTTTTGGGTATCGACCGTGCCGTCCGGGAGCACGGAGGTCGACTCCACCGTGGCGAAGCCCGTGAAATCCGCAGCCTTCACCCTTTCAAAGAAGGGGGCGAAATCGACGTGTCCATCGCCGATATGGCGCACGCGCAGGTCGGTAAAATCCTTATAGCCGCCGGAATAATCGTTCACGTGAAGGTGCGCTGCCCTCCCCCGCCAGAGCCTTTCGTCGGCCAGCGTGGCGGGGAGCTCGCTGTGGAACTCCGCCATTTTGGTATCGATCGTGAAGACCGCTTCGGGATAGGCGTCCATTATCGCGTTCAAATGCCCGAGCGGAGATCCGACCGCACAGACGACGTTTTCCACCGTGAGCGTTATGCCGAAGCGCTCCGCCGTTTCGAGGAAGCCGCCGAGGGCTTCGATATTCCTTTCGATATGATGATCGGAAGCGGGACCGCCCCAGAGGTGCAGTACCATGAGCCGCGCGCCGAGCCGATCGGCGATGCGGCAGTTATTGAAAAAGCGCCGTCCCGCCTCCATGACCTCATCGTCGGAGCCGCGGCTCAAAAGCTCGCCTATCGCCTTGTCCGCGTGGAGCACGGGTATGGGCATGCCGATCTCCTTCGAGATCGCTTCGACCGCGGGGATATACTCGTCGAGGAGCCCGTCCCACGAGGGATAGACCATGAATTCGAGCCCGTCCGCCTCAAGCTGCGGATAAAACTCCCTGAGGAGCCGGGGATCGCGCCCGTTGAGCCTTGTGATAAGCGCCCCGGAGGAGCAAAGTACGCCCTTTATCATAAACACTACCTGCCTTTTCCTAAATTATAATACCTCCGCGTTTGTTTATCAACAGCAATTATAATTGACAGCAAAGCCTGCGGGTGGTAGTATAAGGGCATGATAGATATCCATTGTCACATAATACCCGGTGTGGACGACGGCGCGTACGACCGCGAGGAGAGCCTTATAATGGGCCGAATGGCAGAGGCGTGCGGCGTGACCGACATTATCGTCACTCCGCACTGCAATATCCCGAGGGGGTTCTTCAACTTCTGCGGTCACGATTATGACGCCGCCGTCGGTTCTCTGCGCCGCGCTTTCGGTGAAGCCGGCATAAACCTCCGCCTTCACCGCGGCATGGAGGTCTTCGGCATGGACGATACGGCGGGGATGCTTGACGACGACAGCATCATCACGCTTGCCGCGTCGAAGTATCTCCTTATCGAATTCGCCTTTGACGACGACATGTGGCGCGTCCGCGACGTGCTCCGCTCGCTTTTAAGGCGCGGCGTAACGCCCATCGTGGCGCATCCGGAGCGGTATTATCCCGTTATGGACGATCTGCGCTTCGCGCTCGATTGGGTGGATATGGGCTGTCTTTTGCAGCTCAACCGGACGAGCCTGCTGTACGGTCCCGACGAGCCGGAAGCAGCCGCGGCGTTCGAGCTTCTGGAGCTTCGCGCGGCGCATTTTATCGCGACGGACGCCCATGACACGACTTACCGCACGACGGAGCTTGTCGACGCGTACGACCTGATAAGCGAGAAGTATTCGCCCGAATGGGCATGGCTCCTGATGCAGGAAAACCCGCGCCGCGTGCTCGAAAATGAGGAAGTTCTCAGTCTTTCGCCGTTGAGGAGGCGCGTATGACGGTCAACGATATCCCGCTCATTTCGACGCGGGAACAGCTTGCCGAAGTCGTGCGGGAGATCGGTTTTCTCCCGTTTTTTGCGAGCGGCATAAAGGGCTTCTCCCTGAAGGAGCACGTCGACCCCGCGGTTTGGTTCGTGGAGGGCGTCGACGGACCGTGGGAATGGAAGACGGACGTCGGCGTTTACGGCAAGCTGTTTCGCGGCAAGGCGGTGTTCATGACGCCGGAATGGTACGCGATACTCGCCTGCTCCCGGCGCGACGGCTATGATTTCGAGGGGATGTATGAGGACGGGCTCGTTCCGCACGGCGCGGTGAGCATTATGGCGGAGCTTGAGAAGGGCTCTGCGCCCGGGATATTCCCGGAGGACGATCTTGCGCTCCTCCCCATGCCCGGCATGGGCGTGCTCTCGACCGACCTGCGCGTGCGCACGGGCATGACGGACAAGGCTTCGGGCTTTGACAACATAATCAGCCTTCTGCAGATGAAATGCTTCATTCTGCCGACGAGCTTCGAGTACTCGATCGACAGGCACGGGCGCCCCTACGGTTGGGGGCTCGCGCGGTATTCGCTCTCGGACTCGAAATACAAGCCGCTTATCGACGCGGCGGAGGCGAAATACTCCCCCGCGGAAGCGAAGGAGCTTTTGATCGCGCACGTTTCAAAGCTTTGCCCCGGAACGACCGTAAAGCAGGCTGAGAGGCTAATAAAATAGGTGAGAGGCTAATTCAGAATCAACTTACAATTATCTGTTTTTTTGTTTTTCGATAAATATTTATTGCCATTTCCTTCTTGTTGTGCTATAATAGTCTTGAAGGAGGCGAGATTATGCACCGCATATCCTGTCTGGCACTGTTGATCATCCTCATTTTCGTGTTCACATTAAGCAATTGCTGCGAACTGACAGACCAAACCAAGATCAGTGACTTATACCTTAACAATAAAGAGGTTTTTCTGGCCTCCGTCGAGAGCGGCGATTATTCCGAAGTTGAAAAGCTGAAAGGGATCAAACAGGTATATGATTACGATGGCGAGGTGACCTTCCTTTGTGGCTCCAAAGGTCTCGCCGTATCCGGCTCCTCTTACGGCATCCTGTACACTGATAGAGATTTCTTTACTGAGGAGGTCTCCGAGGGTTGGACCGTTACCATAGACGGGAACACAGTCCGCAAGGTGTATGAACGCCGAAATCGTGTAATAAAATATGTTTCACTTGGAAATGGGTTCTGGTATTTCGAAGACCATGATTGAAAACGACCGCGTTAAGCGGTCGTTTTTCGATGAAGATTTTTTTACCAGGTCTCGTTCTGAAGCTCAAGCATCTCCTGCTTTGCCTTCTGCACGTCCTGCTGCTGGGCGGTCTTGGGATTGTAGAGGCTGCGCTTGCGCATCTCCTCGAATACGCAGAGCTGGTCGTTGGCGCACTCGGTCATGTTCCTTGTGAGCACCTGCCTGAGCTGCGGGCTCGAAGCCTCGGTGCAGCTGCCGGCGTAGGTGGTGGTCATGTTCTTCTCGGTATGGAGAAGATCGGTGAGAAGCTCCCTTTCGTTAAGGGATTCGGGTTTGTAATTTCGGTCCATCTTCCGTTCCTCCTTCAGTTCCTTGTCTCCAGAAAGTCCCGGAGCGCGTCGAAATGCTGCCTGTGATGCTCCGCGTGGGTCGCCGCCATCGACTTAAGCGCCTGATCGCTGAAGCGCGATTCGTAGACCTTGCACTTCTTATAGGCAAGCGCCTCGGAATACATCTCGTCCTTGACGACCGTGAGATCGCCGTCCGCTATTGTCCCCTGCGTGGAGCCGTCCATGAACCAGGGTTGATTGTTGTTGTTCTGCATATATGCCTCCTTTGAAAAAAGTATAGGCTTATTATTTGCGGAACGGATCAAAAAATGCATAAAAAAACGCAGGAACGGTATTTCGTTCCTGCGAATTTTTTGTTTATGATCTTCAGATCAGCTCGATAAGAGCCATCTCAGCGGCGTCACCGCGGCGGGGACCCAGCTTCAGGATGCGGGTGTAACCACCGTTCTTGCCGTCATACTTGGGAGCGAGCTCGTTGAAGAGCTTCTCCACAACGGGGAAGTTGGCCTCGGTGCGCTTTTCGAAATCGGCCTTCTTCTCCTTATGCTGCTGGACTTCGGTGATGTTGTAAAGGGAAGCGATGATCTGCCTTCTCGCATGGAGCTTGGAGGGCTTGTCGATCTTCTTCTCAACTTCGACTTCCTGCTGCTTGTCGTTATAGGTCTTCTTGGTGACAGTCTCTGTATTCTTATACTCAGCCACGGCGATGGTGATGAGCTTCTCGACGATGGGGCGGAGCTCCTTGGCGCGGGTCTCGGTAGTTACGAGCTTGCCGTTCCAAAGGAGAGCGGTCGCCATATTGCGGAACATAGCATCACGCTGATCGGTGGGCTTGTTGAGCTTACGGTTAGGCATAACTTTTTCCTCCTAAAATATTGCCATTCGGCTAAAGAAATTATTCGTCGCTTTCTCTGAGGGAAAGTCCCAGGCCTGCCAGCTTCTGCTGGACCTCCTCGAGGGATTTACGGCCGAGGTTGCGGACCTTCATCATTTCCTCCTCATTACGCTCGACCAGCTCCGCAACGGAGTTGATGCCGGCGCGCTTGAGGCAGTTATAGCTCCTGACGGAAAGATCCAGCTCTTCAATGGGGGTCTCAAGAAGCTTGGACTTGTCGTCCGCATTCCTGTCCTCAAAGATGGGGTCATGCTGGTTATCCTCGGTGAGGTTGATGAACAGGCTCAAATGCTCGGTCATAATGTTGGCTGCCTTGGAAACAGCCTCCTCGGGACGGATAGCGCCGGAGGTCCAAACCTCGAGCGTGAGCTGATCGTAGTCGGTGGTGTTGCCGACGCGGGTATCGTCCACGCGGAAGTTTACCTTGGTGATCGGCGTGAAGATGGAATCAACGGCTATTTCACCGATCGCCATACCGGGCTTCTTGTTCTTGTCGGCCGAAACGTAACCGCGCCCCTGATCGAGGACGATCTCCATATAGAGGCGGGCATTTTCGCCCAGAGTTGCGATGTGCAGATCGGGATTTACGATCTCCACGTCGGCGTCTGTGATGATATCGCCGGCCTTGACTTCGCACTCGCCCGTGGCGTCAATGACGACACGCCTGGCGCCCTCGCCGTGGATCTTGGTGCGCAGCTCCTTGATGTTGAGGATGATCTCAGTCACGTCCTCTTTCACACCTTCAATGGTGGAAAACTCATGAAGCACACCGTCGATCTTGACGGAGGTTGCAGCGACGCCGGGAAGCGAGCTAAGAAGCACGCGGCGCAGACAGTTGCCGAGAGTTGTACCGAAGCCGCGCTCCAAAGGCTTGACTTCGAAACGACCGTACCTGTCGGTAAGCTCAACGCACTCAATTTTGGGTCTTTCAATTTCCAACATCAAACTCTCCCCTCTCTTTCATTAAGCGTACAGGGTATCCGCCAAAACCGGCGGACGTGGGTTTCAATTCATTACCTGGAATAGTGCTCAACAATGAGATGCTCCTCAATGATGACGTCGATATCATCACGCTGGGGCATACCGACTACGGTGCCCTTGAGATTCTCAGCATCGAGCGAGAGCCACTTGGGCATCTTGCCGTCTGCACCCTGCTCACGGATCGCCTTGAAGCACTCCATATCGCGGCTGTTGCTGCGAACGGAAATGACCTGACCGGGCTTTACGATGTAGGAGGGGATGTCGACCTTCTTGCCGTCAACGGTGATGTGACCGTGTACAACGAGCTGACGGGCCTGCGCGCGGCTTGCGCCGAAGGCAAGGCGGTAAACTACGTTGTCGAGCCTGCGCTCACAGAGAGCGAGGAGGTTGTCACCGGTTACGCCACGCATATTGGTGGCCATTTCGTAATACTTCCTGAACTGGGACTCCAGCACGCCGTACATCCTGCGGACCTTCTGCTTCTCACGAAGCTGGATACCGTAGTTGGACTGCTTGCGCTGACGAGCCTGACCATGCTGTCCGGGAGGGGTGGGACGCTTGGTGAACGCGCACTTCGCGCTGTAGCACCTTTCGCCCTTGAGGAAGAGCTTGCAGCCTTCCCTGCGGCACTGCCTGCAAACGGAATCAGTATATCTTGCCATAATCGTTTGCCTCCTTTATACACGCCTGCGCTTGGGAGGACGGCAACCGTTGTGGGGGATGGGGGTTACGTCTTTGATCATGTTGATCTCAAGACCTGCCGCCTGCAGCGAACGGATTGCGGACTCACGGCCAGCGCCGGGACCCTTGACATAAACTTCTACAACACGCATGCCATGCTCCATGGAAGCCTTGGCAGCCTGCTCCGCCGCCATCTGAGCAGCGAAGGGAGTGCTCTTCCTGGAACCGCGGAAGCCGCAGCCGCCGGCGGAAGCCCAGGAAATCGCGTTGCCGTTAAGATCGGTGATCGTAACGAGAGTGTTGTTGAAAGAGGAACGGATGTGTGCCTGACCGCGCTCGATATTCTTCTTCTCGCGGCGCTTACGGCTGGTAATCTTCTTACCTTTGACCTGCTTAGCCATTATCGCTTTTCCTCCTTACTTCTTTCTGGACATCTGACGCTTCGGGCCCTTGCGAGTCCTTGCGTTCTGCTTGGTGGACTGACCGCGAACGGGCAGACCCTTGCGATGACGTACGCCGCGGTAACAGCCGATCTCAATGAGACGCTTGATGTTGAGCGCGGTCTCACGCCTTAAATCACCCTCAACCTTGAGGTGCTTATCAATGTAATCCCTGAGCAGGTTGACATCGTTCTCGGAAAGGTCCCTGACGCGAATGTCGGGATCCACACCGGTTTCCGCCAGGATCTTCTTGGAAGTGGAGAGACCGATACCGTAGATATAGGTAAGGCCGATCTCAACACGCTTGTCCCTGGGCAGATCTACGCCACTGATACGTGCCATTAGATTTTTTTACCTCCGTAAAATAATGAAAATGATTCGTTATCCGGGAATTACCCTTCCCGTTGGGGGTATAATCACCTGCCGGTTCCCGATTTCAGTCTAAGCCGAGCAACCACTTTCGGCTTAGGTCGAAACCGGGCAGCCGCACCGGACAGGAAATGATCAAACACAGCCTTAAGAAAGTAACCACACCTCGCGGGGATGGAGTGAGACCCCCTCGAGCGAACCTGCCCCGTTACAGATAGGCTCAGCCCTGCTTCTGCTTATGACGGGGATTCTCACAAATGATCATGACGCGGCCCTTGCGCTTGATGATCTTGCACTTTTCACACATGGGCTTTACAGACGGCCTGACTTTCATGGTTTCTCCTCCTTGATAGTTTTAAACTTTATTTGAACCGCGGATCTGCCGTGTCAAGCGGCAGGATCCGCAGCGCTTTTGCAATTCTCGCAAAAGGCGTAAGCATGAAGCGGAAGGCTTCAGTTCTTTGCTCGCCAGGTGATGCGGCCGCGGGTGAGGTCATAGGGAGAAAGCTCGACTGTGACCTTGTCGCCGGTCAAAATACGAATGAAGTTCTGGCGGAGCTTGCCCGAGATCGTCGCGATGATCTTATGACCGTTTTCAAGCGTGACCTCGAACATGGTGTTGGGGAAGGTGTTGGTAACGACGCCTTCGACCTCGATAACATCCTGCTTGGACATGTCAAACCTCCTTCTTAAAAGATTCGCTGTTTAGGACTGACCTAACCTTTTTGACTGAATGGATGAGCATTGCGTCATCCACACGACGCCCCTCCGAAAGCAGTTTCTCAAGCTCCTCATCCTTATAGCGGAGCAGAGTCACATGCTTCGGTTTCTTGACCTTGGGCTTCGCCATCGGGCGGTTTTTACCGTCAGAAAGGAGAAGAAGAGCCTCCCCTTCCCTCCGATCACGGACACCGACGACAAAATATATTTTGCCGGCATCGTGCCCGCGCAGCGCCACGGCAGCATGCCCAAGGACGTTTTTGATGCTTTCCGGACCGGAAAACGGCCCGTAATTGCAAGAAATATCGCTCATTTCAGAACCTCCGTTCTGAGTACATGACGCAACTAATAAATGATATCACACAATCACACTAATGTCAATAGTTCGGATGAATTTTTTCCGACGATCAAAGTGTTCTCGTAATGCGCCGCGGGGGAACCGTCCTGAGTGGAGCAAGTCCATCCGTCGCGGGCTATCACTATGCGCCAGGTGCCGAGACTTATCATGGGTTCGATGGCGAGCGTCATGCCTTCATAGAGCTTTGCGCCCTTGCCCATGCGGGGGTCGACGTAATTGGGCACTTCGGGCGGCTCATGCATGCTGGTGCCGATGCCGTGACCGACCATATCCCTTATGACGCCGTAGCCGTACTCTTTGGCATGGGTCTCTACCGCCCTTGCGATATCGATGAGGTGGTTTCCCTCCACCGCCTGCTCGGCGCCGAGGAAGAAGCACTCCTTTGTGACCTCGACGAGCTTTCGGACATCGGGATCGACGTCGCCAACAAGGAAAGTCCTTGCGGCGTCGCCGTGCCAGCCGTCGACTATCGCGCCGCAGTCGATGCTGATAATATCGCCGTCCCTGAGCTTCCGCTTTTTGGAGGGGATGCCGTGAACGACGACCTCGTTTATAGAGGTGCAGATCGAAGCGGGGTAGCCGCTGTAATTCAGGAACGAGGGGACTCCCCCGTGCTTCCTGATGAACGCCTCCGCCTCTTTATCGAGTTCGTAAGTTGATATCCCGACCTCGACGAGCGTTTCGAGATAATTGAGCGTTTCGCCGACGAGACGGCCTGCGACGCGCATTTTCTCAAGCTGTGAGGGGGATTTTATTGTTATTCTTTCTGACATTCTTATTTCCCGGAATGGGGACACGAAGCCAAAGGGGGAAATAAAGCCCCCTTTGGCTCAGCGATCCTCAAAAAGATCAAAGATATTCTGCGCGACTTCGTCCACGGCGCCCATACCGTTCACGACGGAAAGAAGCTCCCTCTCCCTGAAGAACTCGATGAGGGGGAAGGTCTGTTCCGCGTAGACGCTGAGGCGGTGGCGGACGGTCTCGGGCTTGTCGTCATCCCTTGCGACGAGCCTTGTTCCGCACTCGGCGCAATAGAACTCGTCCCCCCGGTCGGTATCGACGCTGTACGTGCGTTTGCACGCCGGGCACACGCGGCGCCTTGCCATACGGTCGATGATGCTGTCATCGGGCACGTCGATGCAGACGGCGCGGTCGATATCGGAGAACTCCAGCAGGCGTTCCGCCTGAGGGATCGTGCGGGGGAATCCGTCGAGAAGGAAGCCGTTCACGCAGTCGTCCTGCTTGATACGGTTCTCGACCATGCCGATGATTATCTCATCCGGCACGAGCTCGCCATTGTCGATAAGGGCTTTTGCCCTTAAACCGAGCGGCGTCCCAGAAGCGATTTCAGCCCGCAGCATATCTCCGGTGGAAATATGTGCGAGCGAATATCGTTCAGCTATTTTGGCCGCCTGGGTGCCTTTACCGGCACCCGGCGGACCTAAAAGTATCAGCTTCATATAAAGCTTTTCTCCATTAACCGAGGAAGCCCTTGTAATGACGCATCAGCAGGAGCGAATCCAGCTGCTCCGCAGTCTCGAGCGCGACGGATACCATAATGAGTACGGAAGTCGCACCGAAGCGGGAGAGAAGGTCAATACCCAGAACCTTGAGCAGTATGGAGGGGATGATCGCGATGAGGCAGAGATAGAGCGCGCCGAACATGGTCAGGCGGCTGGACTTCTTCTGCAGATAATCGCTGGTGGGCTTACCGGGGCGAATGCCGGGGATGAAGCCGCCGTTCTGCTGCAGGTTCTTGGAGATCTCCACAGGGTTAAAGCTGATGGAGGAGTAGAAGTACGCGAATCCGATGATGAGCAGACCGTAGAGGACGTAATAGATGATCACGCCCAGAGGGTTGTTCGTCGAGGGACTGAAGTAAGTGTTGACAAACTTGGGGAAGCCCGCGCTGTTGGTGCCCCAGAACTGGGCGATCATAGCGGGGACCTGCAGGAGAGTCATGGCGAAGATGAGGGGCATAACGCCGTTGGCGTTCGCCTTCATCGGGATGTGCGTGGACTGACCGCCGTAAAGCTTGCGGCCGACTACGCGCTTCGCGTACTGGACGGGGATCCTGCGGACCGCCCTGTCAACAAGACAGATACCGACGATAAGAACGAGGGTAACGATGAGAGCCACGATGGGAGCCCACCATTTGAGAACGCCGAACCTGGTCGTGCCCTCCGCATCGCTGTAAGCCATGATGGAGTGCCAGGGCAGGATCTCCCAGTAACGGAAGATCTTGACAAAGACGTTGGGGATGGAGGCGATGATGGATGCAAAGATCAGCATCGAGATACCGTTGCCAACGCCCTTTTCGGTGATGCGCTCACCCATCCACATAAGGAACGCGGTACCGGCGGTACAGCAGATCGCTATGACGATGTAGGTGATGACGTTGTTCGCGCCCGCGCTCTTGAAGAGCTGGATGGTGTTGAGGATGGACGTGCCGTTCTGGCTCCTCGCAACGTTCTGCAGGGTGGTGATGATGGTCAGAGACTGCACCGCTGCAAGACCGACGCCGACGTAGCGGGTGATCTTCTCGATCTTCTGCCTGCCGTCATCCTCTTTGGAGAGCTTTTCGAGGGCAGGAATGGCGATCGTGAGGAGCTGCACTATAATGGAGCCGGTGATGTAGGGGCTGATACCCATTGCAAACAGTGAGAACTGGCTGAGGGAACCGCCGCTGAAGAGGTTCAGGAAGCCGAGAAGGTCATAGTTTGCAATGTTGGCGGCAAGCGCCTGAGCGTTGACGCCGGGGATGGGGATGAACGAACCGAGTCTGTAAACTACGATGAGCAGGAGGGTGTAGAGCATCTTGGTGCGGATGTCCTTGACCTTCCATGCATTGATGAAAGTCTTAAACATTACTCCACCTCAACAGTTCCGCCGGCAGCAACGATAGCGTTACGGGCTGATTCCGAAACCTTAGCCGCCTTAACGTTAAGGTTCTTTGTAAGCTTGCCACGACCCAGAACTTTGAGTCCGTCCTTTTCGATCTTGCGGATCACGCCCGCCTCATAGAGGTACTGGGCAGTGATCTCGGTGCCGTTATCAAACTGCTCGAGCTCTTCGATGTTGATAACCGTGTACACTTTTGCGAAGTTGTTGTGGAAACCGCGCTTCGGAAGCCTGCGGGGAAGGGGCATCTGACCGCCCTCGAAGCCGTTTTTCTTGCTTCCGGAACGGGCTTTCTGACCCTTATGGCCGTAACCGGATGTCTTGCCGAGACCGGAACCGGAGCCACGACCTACACGCCTCTTAGCTGTGGTGGACCCGATAGTGGGCTGTAAATCCTGAAGTTTCATGTGCACCTCCAATTAGACTTCTTCCACCTTGACAAGGTGCTTTACCTTGAAGATCATGCCGCGGATGCAGGGATTGTCCTCTTTAACGACGACGGAGTGCATCTTGTGAAGGCCGAGGGCCTTAACAGTCGCCTGCTGATCCTTGAGAGCGCCGATGGTGCTCTTTACCAATTCGATTTTGAGCTGTGCCATTGCTGTTTCCCCCTTATTCGGTGATCTCGGCAACGGACTTGCCGCGAAGACGAGCGATCTCCTCAGCCGTCCTCAGCTGCATAAGACCGTCAAGAGTGGCCTTGACGCAGTTGGCGGGGTTGTTGGAGCCATAGCTCTTGGTGCGGATGTCCTTAATGCCGGCCATTTCGAGGACCGCACGGACGGGACCGCCCGCGATAACGCCGGTACCTTCTTCAGCGGGGAGCATGCGGACATGACCCTTACCGAACTTACCCTCAACAGCGTGAGGAATGGTGGTGCCAACGATGGGAACGTTGATGAGATGACGCTTCGCGTTCTCTACGCCCTTACGGACAGCTTCGGGGATCTCGGCTGCTTTGCCGCTGCCGACGCCTACCCTGCCCTTCTCATCGCCGATGACGATGAGTGCGGAGAAACGGAAGTTTTTGCCGCCCTTGACGACCTTGGCAACACGGTTGACCGCTACTAAGCGCTCCTGAAATTCCGGGACTTCCGGAGTGAAATTACGCTTCTGCTGCATTAAAGTTTACCTCCTTAGAAATCCAGACCACCCTTGCGGGCGCCGTTTGCCAGTGCCTCAACACGACCGGTGTAAAGATAACCGCCGCGGTCG